>Ga0316206_1000458_pt1 | contig 55342 bp, 42 predicted proteins | sample 6monthpyrite_MG_FD_204942 | JGI IMG/M metagenome (GOLD analysis project Ga0316206, IMG submission 204942) | Microbial mat bacterial communities from mineral coupon in-situ incubated in ocean water Damariscotta River, Maine, United States -... | ecosystem: Environmental > Aquatic > Marine >...
CTCGAAGGCTCCGATTCGGAGCCTTCGAGGGGCCGAGAGGCGTTTTGGGATCTGGTTTCGGGAAGACTGTTACTTCGCCTTCGACAACTTCCGGCGCATGTTGGCGTCGAGGTTGGTCTTACGCAGGCGCAGGCTCTTGGGGGTGATCTCGAGGCGCTCGTCGTCTTCGACATACTCGAGGAACTCTTCAAGAGACATCAGCTTGGCCGGGGCGATATGGGAGTTTTCGTCGCGGCCCGAGGCGCGCATGTTGGTCAGCTTCTTCTGGCGGCAGACGTTGACGGGTAGGTCGCCGTCGCGGTTGTACTCGCCGATGACCATGCCTTCGTAGACCTCGTTGCCGGGCTCGACGAAGAAGATGCCGCGGTCTTGCAGGCCGTCGAGTGCGTAGGGGATCACGCTGCCGGCGCGGTCAGAGACAAGTACGCCTTGCTGGCGGCGCTGGATGTTGCCGCCGTCGGGCTCCCATGAGTCGAAGACGTGCGACAGGATCGCCTCGCCTTGGGACAAGGTCAGGAGCGCTGTCCGTGCACCGATTAGGCCACGCGAAGGGATGAAGAACTCGAGGTTCGTGTGCGTGCCGTCAGAGTCCATGTGGTCGAGCACTCCGCGGCGCCGACCGAGGTATTCGATGATGCGACCAGCGTGTTCGGTGGGGACCTCGACGCTGGCGCGCTCGACGGGCTCGCACATCTTGCCGTCGACTTCCTTCACGATGACACGCGGCTTCGACACGGCGAACTCAAAGTCCTCGCGGCGCATTCTCTCCATCAGCACCGACAGGTGCATCACACCGCGGCCCATGACCTCGTAGCTGTCGGCCGAGCCCGTCGGCGCGATCGTCAGAGCGGCGTCGCGCAAGGCGGCGCGCTCGAGGCGGCCGAGGATGTGCCGGCTGGTGACGTACTTGCCTTCCTTGCCGGAGAACGGCGAGTCGTTGACCGAGAACACCATCGAGATCGTCGGCTCGTCGACCTTGATCGCGGGCAAGGGATCGGGGTGCTCCGAGGCGCACAGGGTGTCGCCGATGGACAGCTCGTCGATGCCGGTGACGACGGCGATGTCACCCGCGCCGACGGCGATGGCGGGCACGCGCTCGAGACCTTCATAGCGGAACAGCTTCTTGAGCGCGACCGCGGTCGGTTTCGAGCGATCGGGGTGGCACAGAAGCAGGCGGTCGCCCATCTTCAAGATGCCGCGGTTCACGCGGCCGACACCGATACGGCCTTGGAAGTCGTCGCGGTCGATCGTCGCTGCTTGGAACTGCACCTGGCCCTCGAGGTCCGCGTGGAACTTCGGGGTCTCGCTCAGGATCATGTCAAACAGAGGCTCGAGGTCGCGGCCCTCCCAGCCGCCCTCGGGCTCGGCTTCGTTGGCGGAGAAGCCATCGCGGCCGCTGCCGAAGACACACGGGAACTCCAGCATGTCGTCGTCGGCGCCGAGGTCGATGAACAACTCGAGGATCGCATCGTGGACCCAGTCAGGGCGCTTGTCGGGACGGTCGATCTTGTTGATCATGACCATCGCCTTCAGGCCGCGCTCGAATGCCTTCTTTAAGACGAAGCGCGTCTGCGGCATCGGGCCTTCACGCGCATCGACAAGAAGCAGAATCGCGTCCGCCATGTTCAGCGTGCGCTCGACCTGCCCGCCGAAGTCGGCGTGACCGGGCGTATCGACGATGTTGATGCGCACACCCTTGTAGTCGATCGCGGTGTTCTTGGCGAGGATCGTGATGCCGCGTTCGCGCTCTTGATCGTCGGAGTCCATGACGCGCTCGACGGCTTGCTTGTGGGAGCCGAACGTGCCCGCGAAGCGGAACATGGTGTCCACCAGGGTCGTCTTGCCGTGGTCGACGTGGGCCACGATGGCAATGTTGCGGATGGGGATCTGGTGAGCGGCAGGCATAGCGGTCCCGTTGACAGGGAGTTAGAAAGCAGAAATGGGCGACTATTCTACTCTGCCTTGCTCGCGGGATGGGGCGGGCGCTGGGCCGCGCTTGATTTGTTGGGGATGCTGAACAGCCACATGCAGGCGAAAGCTGTGCCCAGAAGTAGGCAGCAGCCGAACTGGAGGCTCTCAATGGTCAGCCTAGCCGAATCGGGTTGCGGCCCTTCGGAGGAGCTACTTAGGGGGTTTTCGAGCCCTGCCAGGAGCAGCGCGAAGGTGGGCCAGGCCAGGCTGAAGATCAGGATGGAGGCCCACAGGCCGATGGGCTGGAGCGTGCGGGCTTTGCGCACCGATGTGAGCCAGGTCAATCGGATGGCGCTGACGATGGAGACGTACGCGACGGACCAGGCCGTGCCCAAGGCTAGAAGGCCGAGCCACATGAAGGTGTGGAATGCGAGGTCCGCACCGGACTGCGCGAGGGTGATGCCGCCGACAACGATCAGGCCCCAGGCGAGGACGCGGATCCAAACGAGGTGCCGCGGCAGCTCGAAGAAGGTGACTTGGCTGGCCAGTACGAGAGCCAGAGTGGCGCCCGCGACGGTGTCTCCGAACGTCTGGGCGAGGCTGCCGTTTGCTGCAGGCCACACGAGCTGGCCTAGTTGCCAGGCGAGATGGACGCCCGTGAAGGCAAGCCCCATGCGCGGGATCCAGCTTGGACCGCGGTTCGTCAAGATCGACGACAAGAGGACGAGGGCGAGCAGCGTGGCCAGAAAGAGAACCCAGATCGCTTGGCCCAGACCGTCGTACCAGGAGCCCAGCTCGCCGGCGAAGAAGGGGATCGCCACCAGACCAAGACCCGAGAGGCCGGCCGCGATCAGCACCCGTGTGCGCACGCGGAGCCACGGCTTGTTGCGGCGCGACTCGTCGCGCCAACGTGCAACGCGTGTCGCGCGCTCGGCCGCCGCGCCCCTAAGGACCAGCGCTGGAGTCTCGTGCGTGCGAACCATGTCTCGACTGTACGCTTCTTTAGGCCCGATCTCCTACGGGAGCACCTGGCTGAACTCATCGGTCGGGCCTTCCTCGGCGCCGATTGGCGTGACGCGCACGAAGATATCTGCCGGTGAGCCTTGTCCGAAGATGTTGTCGGCGTTGGCGTCCCAGCCGAACGTGTGGTTGACGCCGTCGGGACTGGTCGCGAGAGCGTGGTAGCCATCGCCGAACGGCACGCCGAACAGGGTTTTGGCCGTCGCTGGACGCCAACTCGCAGGCTCTTGCGGGCGCGTGGTCCACTCGATGTGCACACGCGCATCGTTCGACTCGGCGTCGAACAGCGTGTAGTCGATCGTGACAAGGCCCAGCGGCGGGGACCACGTGAGCTGCGTGGCCGAGGCGCTTGGCAGGTGGTCCACGCCATCGGGAGAGGTGAGCGTGGCCGTCGTGCCCATTGGCGCGCCGGTGGGCGCGCTGCCGCTGGACACAACTAGGTCGCCGTTCGTGAGGCGGTTCACACGGGCATGCGCGCGCGCCGCTGGCAGCGAAGAGCTGGGCCAGAAAGCGGCGCTCTTAGGCAGGAAGGAATCCACGCGGTCGAGCGCGGTTTCGGTGGCGTCGCGGCCGCCGAAGAACAAGACACGGCCGGCGCCGGTCAAGGCCGAGGCGTGGCCCCAGCGGCTCGCAGCGGCGTAGCCGGGAACGAGCGGGTTCGCGATCTCTACAGCGACGGTCGAACCGATGAAACCAGCGGCTGGGTTGAGAAGCTCGGCTTCCGGCAGGCTCGCCTGCCCGGCCAGATCGTGCCCGCCGAAAAGAAGCACTTCGCCTGTTAAAAGGATGTTCGCCGTTGCGCCGCGACGTGACGCAAGCGGCAGCACGGCGGGGCTAGAGCTGACCTCGGAGTCGCCCGTCAGGGTCAGATACTCGGCTTGGCGCGTGTCGGTGCCGGGCGCGGGTCCGGTGACCAAGATGCGCCCATCCTCAAGGCAGACGGCAAGCGGTGCTGAATAGGTTCCGCTCAGCGTCGACACGACCCACGTGCCCGCGAGCGGGTCGAAGATCTCGCACGTATTGCCCGCAGGCGGTCCGCCGGCGGCGTCGCTGCGTCCGCCGATCACAATCGCGAGTCCGTTTGGCAAGAACTGCATCGCGTGTCCGGCGCGCGCGTAGACAAGCGGCGGCAGGCTTGCGAACGTCTGTGTCTGCGGGTCGAAGACGTCGACCTCATGGCGTGGCGCGAGCGCATCTTCGCCACCGGTCAGCCACAGCTTTTTGTCGGGCCCGAGGGCTTGTGCCATGTTCCGGCGCGCCACGGGGAGCGCCGCGGTTTCGGTGAACAGGAAGTTGGCGAAGGCCTCAGCGTCGGCGCCGCGCATGCCGAGCTCGGCAGACGGGGTGACGCCTTGTGCGCCTTCGCCTCCGGCAAGAAACAGCTGGTCGCCGGGGAAGACAAACGCGGCGTTGTTCTGGCGCGCGGTGATCGCGCTGGTTTGGCTGCCGAAGGGGAAGCCGCCCAAGTCGATCTCGACGGGGTCGTTGGCAAGTGGGCCGTGCGCGTCGTCTCCGATTGTCGCGCGCACTTCGATGGCACCGAAATCGGGGTCCTCGCTGGCGGCGAAGAAGTGGCCGGGACCGAGGTCGCTTGCGATCTGCCAGGTGACGTCGTACGTGGCGAGAACGGGCTCGGCCTGCGGCGAGGCGAGGCCGCCGGGAGACGCGGGCTGGGTCAGTTGGCTTGTGTCTTCGTCAAGCGTGGCGGTTTGGAACGAGGTGCCGCCGTTGGTGCTGAACTCGACGCCCGCGGAAGTCGTGCTGCCGGGGACTTGCATGAGCCGCAGCTGGACACTTGCGGTGCCCGCGGCATTGCCGTTGACGAGGCCGGACTCGGGGTCGATGTACGTGTTGACGAGGTCGACCGTGACCTCGGGTGCGAGGGCGATGGGGTCCGCCGGTCCGGCGGGGGTCACCTCGACGGGCTGGCGGTGGTCCGGAAGCGCGGGGGGCGGCGTGCTTGTGGGCGGGGTGGTTGAGCCACCGCTTCCGCCAGAGCACGCGGCGGTCAATCCGGCGACGACAAGGGCAAGGGGGAAACTCGCGAGACGAGGGGTCATGGGGATGGGGGCGAGGGTGACGTGAGGCGAGGCAGCCGCTACCTATTCAGTTAACCACAGGATTCGCAGGCGGGGGAATTTCGGTACATCGAATCTCGGACGAGCGCCAGAGAGGGCCTGTGCCTATGCTCTGGGGCATGAAAAGCGCCCTGATTCTGCCTCTCTCTGTTTTGACCTCCTGTGTGATGACCACGGCGGGCACGCCCGGCGCCCTGCGTGATGCCGTCGTGCGCGACACGTCGACGGCGGCTTACGGCACGCTGGGGGTCGAGCTGGGTGTCGAGGTCGACCCTGGCGATCGGCAGCACGTGCCGCTGCGTCTCGAGTATGGCTACAGCGCCGAGACAGCGCTGTTTTTGGATGTTGCCGCGTACGAGAAGGTCAACCGGCCGGGTGACGATGGCGAGGGTTTTGGTGACCTTGGCCTCGGAGTCAGGCAGCGCATGTTCGAGAACCACAGCGGGACGACAGGCGCGCTCGAGGGGCGCTTGACCTTGCCGACCGGCGATGAAGGCGAGGGCACGGGGACGGGCAGTGTGGACCTGTATGCGGCGGGCGTTTTGAGCCAGGCTTTCGAAGAGGTCCTCGTCAGTGGGTGGCTTGAGTTGGGTGTTCTGGGCGACGCCTTTGACAGTGGCACGGACATGCAGCGCACCGTGGGCGTGGCGACCGCGGCGAACCTCGGCGAGACGCTGATTGGATTCGGCGCCCTCGAGCGCACGTTCGGCGATCACCTGGACCCCGCGCTTGGGCGCGTCGGTGTCGCTTGGCGCACGCAAGGTTCGATGATGATCGACCTCGGCCTGAGCGTCGGCCTCAACAACGACGCCCCGGACGGCGCCGCATTCTTCGTGGGCTTCTCGTCGAACCTCGGCGTGCTGGGGCCGCGCGGACCCTACCGCGTCCCCGAGGGCGAGCTCGGCCAGTAGCTGATCACCGGACTCGGCGCGCGTGTGCCAGAATCGCCCATTCGGTGTAGAATCGGCCCTCGAATCCCCCTCCCATGCTGACCCTGATTTCCAATGCGCACGTCTTCGCTCCCAAGGAGCTCGGCGTGATGAGCCTCGTTGTCGCGAGCGGTCGGATCGTATGGATGGGCAGTGAGGACGAGCTAGCGCTTCCCGCGAGCCTGATCAGCGATCGCTTCGACGCCGCGGGGCGCACCTTGATTCCCGGACTCGTTGACTGCCACGCGCACACGACCGGTGGCGGCGGCGAGGCGGGTGCCGAGACGCGTGTGCCGGCGCCAAGCCTGAGCGACTTCAGCTTGCACGGCGTGACCAGCGTCATCGGCATGTTGGGCACCGACGGCGAGACGCGCTCGATGGCCGAGCTTCTGGCGCGCACGCGCGCGCTCCGCACCGAGGGCCTGAACGCCTGGTGCCTGACCGGCGGCTACCACCTACCCGCGTGCACGCTGACCGGCAGCCTGCGTGGCGACTTGGTGCACCTCGACAGCGTGCTCGGTGTCGGCGAGCTAGCTTTGAGCGACTTCCGCTCGAGCCAGCTGACGTTGGACGAGCTGTTGCGCGTCGCGAGCGAGGTGCAAATCGGCAGCATGATCGCGGGCAAGTCCGCGGTCCTGCACCTGCACATGGGCGATGGCGAGCGCGGGCTCGAACTCGTGCGCAATGCACTGATCGAGAGCGAGCTGCCCGCGCGCCTGTTCAATCCGACGCACGTGAACCGCCAGCCGGCGCTGTTCGCCGAAGCGCTCGACCTTGCCGAGCGCGGCTGCACGATCGACATCACGGCCTTCCCGGTGCACGACGGCGACTCTGCGATTCCCGCGACGGATGCGCTCGAGCGCTATCTCGAGAGTGGCTTCGATCCCTCGCGAGTCACCGTCAGTTCGGACAGCGGCGGCTGTCTGCCCACCTTCGACAGCGAAGGCCACATGACGCACATGGACGTCGGCGGCTCGGCGTGCCTGTTCGAGACGATCACCAAGCTCGTCGCGCGCGGCCACGACCTCGCCACCGTGCTACCCGCCTTCACCTCCAACCCTGGGCGCCACTTCGCCCTCGGTCAACATCTTCGCCCGCAAGCGACCCCCAAGGGTCAGCTCGAAATCGGCTGCGACGCGGACCTCGTCATCCTTGACGCGGACCTCGCTCCCACGCACGTCATGGCCAGCGGTCGCTGGCTTGTGCGCGACCAAGCGCCCGTCATCAAAGGCACTTTCGAATAGGGCATCCCGTATCTCCCTCATCCCCAACATCCCGTGACTTCCGGCTACATCATCCCCATCGGCGGCGCAGAAGAGAAGCTGCGCGGCCCCGCCATCCTGCGGCGCTTCGTCTCCATCGCCGGCGGTGCCGACGCGCGTATCTGCGTGATTCCAACGGCCAGCAAAATGCCCGACACGGGCGAGCGCTATGAGGCCATCTTCAACGAGCTCGGCGTCGGCAGCGCCTTCAGTTTGCCCTTCACCGAGCGCGCCGATTGCAAACGCGAGGACTGGCTGGCGCAGCTGAAGAGCGCGACCGGCGTCTTCATGACCGGCGGCAACCAACTGCGCTTGTCGACGCTACTTGGCGGCACGCCTGTCGCCGACATGATCCGCGATCGCAACGAACACGATGGCCTGCACGTCGCGGGCACCTCGGCCGGCGCGTCGATCATGGCGCAACACATGATCGCCTATGGCAACGAGGGCCCCACGCCGCGCGCGGACATGGTGACGCTCGCGCCTGGCCTCGGTTTGACCGAGCGCGCGATCATCGACCAGCACTTCCGCCAGCGCAACCGGCTCGGCCGCTTGATGACCGCCATCAGCTACAACCCGCGCTTGATCGGCATCGGCCTCGACGAGGACACCGCCGCCTTCATCAGTCCAAGCCGAGACCTCGAGGTCGTCGGCTCGGGCGCGATCACGATCGTCGACCCGCAAGACCTCGAGTTCAGCTCGATGGACTCGGCCAACCGCCACCAGCCGGTCAGCCTGATCAACATCCGCCTGCACGTCCTGGTCGAAGGCGGCCACTTCAACATGATCACTCGCGAGGCCCGTCCTGCGCAGCTCGCCACAAGCTCCTAGCCCCAAGTTCCCATGAAGATCCTCTCCCGCAACGTCTACCTCGGCCCGAACCTGTACGCGCTGTTCCCGGTCATCCGCATGACCTTCGATCTGGGCGAGCTCGAAGAGTGGCCGACGGCGCGGCTGGGCGCGGACTTCATCGACGGCTTGGTGGCGGCGCTGCCGGGCCTTGAGAAGCACGGCTGCTCGTACCGCGAAGAGGGCGGCTTCGTTCGCCGTATGCGCGAGGACGAGGGCACTTGGCTAGGGCACGTGTTCGAGCACGTCGCGCTTGAGCTGCAGAACGTAGCTGGCGCCGAGGTCACGTTTGGACGCACGCGCGAGACCGACCAAAAGGGCATCTACAACGTCGTCTATCAGTACGAGGCCGAGGACGTGGGCATCGAGGCAGGGAACCTCGCGATGGCTCTGTTGACGTCCTTGTTGCCGGCCGAGCTGAAGCCCGCGAATGCGCCGCCCGCGGACTTTGACTTTGCGACCGAGCGCGATAACTTCATCCGCTACGCGCAGCGCAGTGCGCTGGGGCCCTCGACGGCGAGCTTGGTCAAGGCGGCGGAAGCGCGCGACATTCCATGGCTGCGACTGAACAAGTACAGCTTGGTGCAGTTCGGCCATGGCAAGTGGCAGCGGCGCATCCAGGCAACGATCACCAGCGAGACGCGGCACATCGCCGTCGAGATCGCGTCCGACAAAGAAGAGACCAACCAGCTCTTGGGCGACCTGGGTTTGCCGGTGGCGAAGCAGCGCATCGTGCGTCGCGCCGAAGATGCCGCGCGCGCGGCCGAGCGCATTGGCTTCCCCGTTGTGGTGAAGCCTCTGAACGCGAACCATGGGCGCGGCGTTTCGATTCGCTTGATGGACAAGGATGCCGTGCGCGAAGGTTTCGAGATCGCGCGCAAGCACAGCCGCACGGTGATTGTCGAGAGCTTCATCGAGGGCCTCGATCACCGCTTGCTTGTCGTGAACGGCGAGCTCGTGGCGGCCAGCAAGCGCGTGCCGGGGCACGTGATTGGCGACGGCAAGCACACGGTCGCGCAGCTGATCGACATCGTGAATGAAGACCCACGCCGGGGCGTGGGGCACGAGAAAGTGCTGACGCGCCTCGAGCTCGATGGCGCCGCCGAGAAGCACTTGAAGAAGGCCGGCTACACCGGCGAGACCGTGCTCGCGGAAGGCGAGATCCAGTACCTGCGCTCGACCGCCAACCTGTCGACCGGCGGCACTGCGGTCGACGTAACCGACGTGATTCACCCGGTGAACCGCGAGATGGCGCGCCGCGCCGCGAAGGCCGTCGGGCTCGACGTGTGCGGTGTGGACTTCTTGACCGACGACATCACCAAATCGCACCGCACACACGGCGGCGCGATCTGCGAGGTGAACGCCGCGCCGGGGTTCCGAATGCACGTGGCGCCCAGCGAGGGAACGCCTCGTGACGTGGCCGGCCCGGTGATCGACATGCTGTTCCCGCAAGGCGATCCGTCGCGCATTCCGATCGCGTCGATCACCGGCACGAACGGCAAGACGACCACCACGCGCATGACCGCGCACATCATGAAGAGCGCCGGCAAGCACGTCGGCATGACCACCACCGACGCGGTCTACATCGATGGGCACAAGACGGTCGAGGGCGACATGACTGGACCTGCCGCCGCGCGCATGGTTCTGCGCGATCCGAAGGTCGACACGGCGGTGCTCGAGACCGCGCGCGGTGGGCTCTTGCGCCGCGGCCTTGGTTATCGTCGCTGCAACGTGGGCGCGGTCTTGAACGTCGCGTCGGACCACTTGGGCCTTCGCGGGATCGACACGCTGGAAGAGCTCGCCAAAGTGAAGCGCATCATCGCCGAGGTGGCGCAGGATACCTGCGTCTTGAATGCGGACGACGAGCACTGCTTGAACATGGCGGACCACACGCCGGCAGAGGTCCTCTGTTACGTGACGATGGATCAAAACCATCACCTCGTAAAGGAGCACATCAAGGCGGGCGGCCGGGCGATCGTGCTCGAGACCGGCATGGCGGGTCACATGATCACGATCTACGACAAGGGCGCGCACATCCCCTTGATGTGGACCCACGAGGTCACGTGCACGGTCGATGGCAAGGCGCTGCACAACGTGCAGAACGCGATGTTCGCTGCGGCGATCTGCTACTCGATGGGCACGAAGCTCGACGAGATTCGCCACGGCCTGAAGACGTTTGATACGACGTTCTTCCAAGCGCCGGGTCGCATGAACATCTTTGACGATCACCCGTTCCGCGTGATCCTCGACTACGGTCACAACCCGGCCGCCGTCGAGGCGATGGTGGGGCTGTCGGACAGGCTGGAAGTCGAAGGCAAACGCGTGCTTGTGATCGCCGCTCCGGGCGACCGGCGCGACGAGGACATCCGCGATATCGCCACCGCGTGCGCGGGCCACTTCGATCGCTACATCTGCCGCCGGGACGACGGGCTGCGCGGGCGTGCTGCCGGCGAGGTGCCTGCCATGCAGCACGACGCGCTCTTGGCGGCTGGCGTGCCCGAGGCGCAAATCGAGGTCATCCCGGACGAGCAAGAGGCGATCGCACGTGCGCTCGACATTGCGGAGGCGGCGGACTTGGTCTTGATCTTTGGCGACGAGCTCGAGCGCTGCTGGAGCCAGATCACCGAGTACCACTCGGATGGTTCGGAGTCGCGCCACGAACTCGAGCCACAGTCGTCCCCTGAGCCTCCCGTCGAGCTTGTGCCCGGCTACAAGTTCGGCGGCGATGAAGAGCTGATCCGCGACGAGCGCGGTGTGCGCCTCGCGAAAGTGATCGAGAGCTCGGACTGAGCTTGGGCTCAGCCAAGAACTCTTATGGAACTGCGTGACTCGAGGCGCCTGACCGGGCCCAACTTCATTTGGGAGCGGCCGGGCGCCGTGCTCGACCTTCTGTTGGCGCCGGCGGAGTGCGAAGGCACAGCCGGGCGGCCGAGCGAATCCGTTGCGATCCAGCGCGCGTGGGCTGCCGCTGCGCGCCAGATGTTGGATGCGCTGGGTTGGCACGCTGAGGAGGCGCAGTCGAAGGAGGTGCGGACGGCGCTCGAAGGCGGCAGTGTGGTGCCGGCGCTGAGCTTGGCGATTAGTGCTCCGCTCGACGGTTTGTATGCGGCGTGCTCGATCAACGAGTGGGCGCTGGATGATGCGGTGTCGGCGGTGTCGGGCGTGAGTGCCGGAGACCGTGCGCAGGACTTTGCGGCAGCGCGTGAGCGGCTCGCCGTTGAGGTCGCGGAAGAGGCGCGCCCGGCGCTGCTCGAGTTGCGCGCCGCGGCCTTGAAGGCGGGCGTGTGCTTTTTGTCCGACGATGAGGTCGTCAGTGTGGGCATGGGCGCGGGCTCGGCGAGCTGGCCTGTGGACGAGCTGCCGGTGAGCGTGGAAGTCGATTGGGCGGCGATCTTTGACGTGCCGCACGTGGTCGTCACGGGCACGAATGGCAAGTCCACCACGGTGCGCCTACTCGCGGCGATGGTGACAGCCGCGGGCGAAGTGCCCGGCATCTCGTCGACGGACTTCGTGCGCGTGGGCGCCGAAGACCTGGAGACGGGCGACTGGTCGGGACCCGGTGGCGGGCGCATGCTGCTGCGCGACAAGCGCGTGACCGTGGGGCTTCTGGAGACGGCGCGGGGCGGCATGATGCGTCGCGGGCTCGCGGTGGAGAGCACCGACCTTGCGGTCGTGTTGAACATCGATGCGGATCACCTGACCGAGTGGGGGACTCCCGACTTGACGAGCCTGACCGAGGCGAAGTTCATCCCGGTGCGCGTGGCGAAGACGGCGGTCTTGAACGCCGACGACGAGCACATTGTCGCTGCCGTCGAGCGCGATCTTGGCGGTGCTGCCGAGCTGGTGTGGTTCAGCCTCGACGCCAAGAACCCGGTGCTGCTTCGACACCTCGAGCGGGGCGGACGCGGCGCTTGGTTTGCCGACGGGGCGCTGTTCGTGACCTCGCCCGCAGCGGATGTGAGTCCGGGCGAGCTGCTTGGTTTCAGCGCGCTGCGCGTGGCCGAAGTGAAGGACATCCCGATGACCCTCGGGGGCGCCGCGCGCTACAACGTGGCGAACGCGTTGGCTGCGGTGGCAGCTGGCATCGAGTTGGGCCTAGGCGCCGCGGCGATTCATCAAGGCCTGAGTGACTTCGAATCGGATCCGACTGACAATCCTGGGCGCCTGAACCGCTTCGACCTTGGCGGCGCGGTGGCGCTGGTGGACTTCGCTCACAATCCGGGCGGCTTTGCTGCGCTGTTTGCGGCGGCGGCGGCTCTGCCCGCCAAGCGCCGGTTGGTGCTGATCGGGCAAGCGGGAGACCGCGAGGAGGCCTCGACGCGCAACATGGCGCGCACGGCGGTCGAAGCGGGCATGGATCACATTGTGGTCAAAGAGCTGACCCTGCACCTGCGCGGCCGCGAGCTCGGCGAGCTGCCCGCGATCTTCGAAGACGAGCTGCGCTGCCTCGGCCTCGACGAGTCGCGCTTCACGCACGCGCCGGACGAGATGGCCGCTGTGCGCTTCGCGCTCGAGTGGGCGCGACCGGGCGACCTTCTGTTACTGCTCGCGCACGACGCGCGCGACGAGGTGCTCGCGCTTGTGCAAGGCCTCGTCACATCCGGTTGGCAGCCGGGGCAGCCGGTTGCATGAAGAGCGGCGCGCGCTTCACCTTGCGCATCGCCCGGCCGACTGACCAGCTGGCCGCAATCGCCAAGATGTACCGGCTTGGGCTCGACCTTGACGAGCTAGGCCGCTTCGAGGATCACGAGGGCTTTGACGGCGTGATGCTGGGGCATCCGCGCCACACGTGGCACCTCGAGTTCACAAGCTGCGCCGGGCACGCCGCGGGCCGCGCGCCCACCGAAGACAACTTGCTGGTGCTGTATGTCCCGGACGCGAGCGAGGGTACCGTAGCTTGCGCGCGCCTCTCCGCCGCAGGCTTTGTGGAGGTCCCCGCGTTCAATCCTTATTGGGATCGCGAGGGCACGACCTTCGAGGACCTCGACGGCTACCGTGTCGTGATCGCGCGCCGCGCTTGGACCGCATGAGCGCTCCCTTCGATTCAGCGGCTAACATGCGCCGTGAGCGCATCTTGGCCACCGTCGACTCGATCCCGAAAGGGCGCGTCTCGACCTATGGACGCATCGCCGAAGAGACCGGCCTCGGGCGCGGTGCCCGCCAAGTCGGCGCGGCGCTGCGCGACCTGCCGCGCGGCCGCAACGTCCCCTGGCATCGCGTCGTGAATGCCGCGGGCCAAATCAGCCCGCGCGACGGCGACTCCCAAGCACGGCAACGCAAGCTGCTCGAAGCCGAAGGCATCGAGTTCAGCGCCACAGGCCGCATCGACCTCGCGCGCTTCGTGTGGCCGGCGCTCTAGGGGGAACACCCACGAGCGCCAACGCCCGGCTTAGAAGCGGCCGCGCGTGAAGTAGGGCAGCACCGCGCAGACCGCGCCTGCCAAAGCGAGCTCGGTCGTGTTGGTGATCAGCATCGGTAGCACCGAGAGCAGAATCCCGGCCAAGAGCGGCACCGGGCGGCGCTGCTTCTTCCCATACATGAAGAAACCCAGCCCGATCGAGCCATAGAGCATCCCCCAAAGAAGAAGCGACGGACTCGCGTCGCTGGCCTGCTGCAGAAGCTCGTTGGGATCCATGCAGACGTTATCGGCATGCAGGTGGACCTTGGCTGGAGCCCAAACCCGAAGACATTAAAGAACGCCGCCCCGGTGCGCAGGCTTGCTGCGCGCCGGGGCGGCGTTCGTCTTCTACACCGCGCTTAGCGGCGGTCGCGCGGGTTCGAGTACTGGCCGCGCTCGGGGCGGGCCTCGCGCTCAGCACCGAGCTTGCCGATGTGCAACTGTTGGCCGCGCACGCGGGCGTGCTTCAGTCGGTCGAACGTCTGGTCGGGCATCCCGTCCGGCAGGTCGATCGTGCTGAAGTTGTCGTAGATCTCGATGCGGCCGATGAACTCGGACGAGATGTCGCCTTCGTTCGCGACGCAGCCGACGATGTTGCCGGGGTTGACGCCGTGCGTATGGCCGACTTCAACGCGGTACCGGATCATGCCGGGCTCGTCCGTCGGACCGGGGTACGGCTTGTCGCGTGCGGGGCTCTCGAAGCGTCCACCGCGATCGTCCCGTGCGCCGCGATCGAAGCGTCCGCCGCGATCATCGCGCGAGCTGCGGTCATCGCGCGATCCGCGATCGAAGCGCCCTTGCCCGCCGGAGTCACGCCCACGCCCGCGGTCATCGCGGCTGAAGCGTCCGCCGCGGCCTTGGGTCTCGCGGAAGCGCTCGTGCTCGTCTTCATCGCGCACGCGGCCGGCTTGGCGGCCTTGCTCCTGGAAGACCAGCGACTGATCGCCTTTGGCCATCTCGCACAGAGCGGCGAGGATGTCGTCGGGATCGGATTCGGACTCGGCGATGACCTCGCGCACGATGCGTGCGTACATCTCGCGCGACTTGTCCGAACGCTCGGCCTTGATCGTCTCGCGGATGCGCCCTTTGAAGCTCTCGATGCGCGAGGCGTTGACCTCGTCGTTCGTGGGCACCGTGTAGGCCTCGAGGCGTGAACCGGTGGCGGCTTGGATCACGTTCAGTAGGCGACGCTCTTGCGGTTTGACGAACAGGATCGCCTCGCCGGAGCGGCCGGCGCGGCCCGTACGACCGATGCGGTGCGTGTACGGCTCGATGCCGGTCGGCAGGTCGTAGTTCAGGACGTGGGAGATGCGCGCGACGTCAAGACCACGGGCGGCCACGTCGGTTGCGACGATAACGTCGAGTTTGCCCGACTTGAGGCGCTCGACCGTCTTCTCGCGTTGCCTTTGCGGGACGTCGCCATTCAGAGGAGCGCAGGCGTGACCGCGCGCCTCGAGCTTCTCGGCGAGCTCGACCGTGTCGTTTTTCGTGCGCGCGAAGATCAGCATCGCGTCGTACGTCTCGGTCTCGAGGATACGCGTCAGGGCGTCGAGCTTCAGGTTGCCCTTCAGGATCAAGTAGCGCTGGCGGATCGTATCGGCGATCTTTGTTTTGGCCTCGAGCTGCACGATCTTGGGGTCGCGCATGTACGTCTGAGCGAGACGCTTGACGGCCGGCGGCATCGTTGCCGAGAACAGCACGATCTGGCGCTCGTCGGGCGCCTTGCTGAGGATCTTGTTGACGTCGTCAACGAAGCCCATGTTCAGCATCTCGTCGGCTTCGTCGAGGATGAAGTGCTTGACTCCGCTGAGGTCGAGGCTGCCGCGATCGAGGTGATCGATCACGCGGCCGGGCGTGCCCACAACGACGTGGACACCGCGGCGCAAGGGGCGCAGCTGCAGCGGGTAGGGCTGGCCGCCGTAGATCGGCAGGACGTGGAAACCATTAAGGTGGCCGGCGTACTTCTGGAAGGCCTCGGCGACTTGAATCGCGAGCTCACGGGTGGGGGCGAGCACGATCGCTTGCGGCTGCAGGCGATTCAGATCGATCTTCGACAGCACGGGCAGTGCGAACGCCGCGGTCTTGCCCGTACCGGTCTGCGCCTGGCCAATCAGGTCGTGACCTTCAAGCAGCTTGGGGATCGCCGCGGCCTGGATGGGCGAGGGCGTCTCGTAACCCACGGACTCAAGCATGGTCTGCAGCGGCTCGATCAAGTCGAGCGACCGGAAACCCGTCTCGGGCTCTTCAGCTTGCTCGGGCTCTTCAGCTTGCTCGGGCTCTTCAGCTTGCTCGGGCTCTTCAGCCTCAACTTGCGGGTTCACGGGCTGCGTTTCGTCTGGCCGGATTTCTTCCGCCAGAACGTCTTCGTTCGTCGACATCATCTCTGTCCTATGGTTGTTGGAGGGCGCCTTGCCCCGAATGGGAGGCCCTCCAAAACCGATTGATGGAGATGCCTTACCGTGCGGCCTCGTCCCTGACCCGCGTATATGGGGCCGGGGACCTCGTGAGGTCCGCGATCAGGCGAGCATGTTATGCGAAGCTTCGACTTCTGTGGGGCGACTTCGGGGAGCGGTTTGCCGAAAGCCTGCGGGACTCGCTGCGTATAAGCTGACTTACCGGCTCTGCCGCCCCCCCCCAAAAAAGAACGTCCCCCTCGGTGTTATGAAACCCTCCTCGATCCTGCTCGGTGTGATCCTTGTCCTGTGCGTCGGAGTCGGCGCAATTCTGTTTTCAGGCGGAGGCTCGACGACCACAAGCGCGGCAAGCGGTGGAAGTGGCGTTGTGGCCGAAAACGCCGGTACGGGCCGTCAAACCGAGGGTTTGGGCCTCGCGCCCGATGCACCAAGTGCAGCCGCCGATGATCAGGATGCCGCCGCTTCAGGCAGAGTCGCGATCGCGGACCCGGCGAAGGCTGCGGCTGCCTCAGTCTCAAATTCGGCACCCAAGGGACCGTTCCTTCGAGGCGCCGTGACGGACACCGATGGGCTTGTGATCCCGGGCGCCACTTTGAAGTTCACGGGCGAGGGGCCGGCGGCGACGATTTTGAACTTTGCGGGCTCGCCGTTTGTCGAGCGCACTGAGAGTGGGTCGGGCGGAGACTACAAGGTGACCCGTCGCGGGCTTTTGGGCGATGACTTGACGGTGTACGTGCGGGCGCGTGGCTACTTGCCGCTGCAAGCGGATCGCACAGTTGGTGAGGGCGAGGGTGATCTGTGGCTGGACGACTTCGAGCTTGAGCGCGGCGTCGTTTTGGCCGGACTCGTCTTGGATGCGGACGGCGCGCCGGTGGCTGGCGCCGAGATCATCCGCACGACTCCCGATGACGAGGGGCGCTTCTCTGGCGCGTTCTTCTTCGGCCGCAACGGGAAGGCCATCGTGAGCGAGGAGGACGGTAGCTTCGAGCTGCCCAACGAAGAGGCCGGGCGGTTTGTGCTGCTTGTGACGCATGACGACTATCCGCGGGCGCGGCTTGAGGGCGACGCTCCGTATCCGGGTTTCGAAGACAGCGGGCTTGTGGTGTCGTTCCCGGCGACTGCGACGATCTCGGGCAGGATCGCGGGCATGCCGCTGGGGCGCAAAGGCGTCGTGGTGCACGCGGTGCCGTCCGAGTCGGCGTCGGACACGGACACGCTGGGGCCGATGGAGGTCTTCATGGCGATGGCCGGCCAAGAGGGTGGCGTGCGCGGCAAGCCGGACCAAGACGGGAACTTCAAGATCACGGGCGTCGACCCCGGCCGCAGCTACGAGCTGATGGCGATGATCGAAGGCGGCATCATGAACCAGGTGCGCTGCAGCGAGCGGCAGCGCGTGGTCGGTGGCGCCGAAGATGTCAGCTTGGCGTGGGACAGCGGCGCAAGCGTGGTCTTCAAGTTGGTGGACGCCAAAACCAAGAAGCCGATCAAGGCCTCGACGGTCAATCACCGCTGGAGCGATGAGGACTTTGAGGGCTTTCAGATGGGCTCGACCAAGCGCGACTTCATGTCGAGCCACATCGAGATCACCGAGCTGCGCCCGAACCCTGCGCCAAGTAATCTCGAGCTGATGATCTCGGCGGATGGCTACCTCGAGTTCAAGCCCGAGCCGGTGAAGATCGACGAGGATGCAAACGTGGACCTGGGGACGATCGAGCTGACGCGGGCGCCAATCGTGCGCGTGCATGTTGTGGATGCGGGCACGGGCAAAGACATGCGCCGCGCGCGCGTGTCGCTGCAGCCGGATCTGGAAGAGGCGGATAACTTCCGCACCGCTTTTGGCGGGCTGAATCCGAAGGGTTCGAAGGGTCGCACCGAGAAGGACGGCCTGTGCGAGTTGGGCGCGTGCGCGTCCGAGACGGCGACCCTCACCGTGAAGCGCAGTGGCTACGCGGACTACAAACTGGAAGAGATCGCGATGCCGACGGCGGGGCAGCTTGAGCTTGAGGTGCGCATGTCGAGCGGCGGCGAGCTTGTGGTGACCATCGTGGACTCCACCGGCGAACCCGTGGGCAAGGCGCAGATCAAGTATCGCGGGCCCGAGGAGACCAAGGGCTCGGCGACGGCCAGCGGTAAGGGGACCATCAAGCTGAAGGACCTCCCTGGGGGCGAGTACGAGCTGCTTGCCGAGCGCCCGTCTGAATCGCGGGGGGGCCCATTTAGTGTGGCTTTTGAGGGCGACGGCGAGCAGCCGGAGCTCTGGCAGCGTGTGACGGTCATGGCGGACTCCAAGCAATCGGTCACCTTGCGCGTGCCACAGGAGACGGTGCTCACGGGAACGGTGACGGCCAATGGCGCGCCGCTTGTCGGTGCCGACGTCACGTTTGTGAGCGGGCCGATTGAGAAAGCCGGTGAGGGCGAGGACGCAGCTGTCCGGCGCAGCATGCGTAACTTTGGTGGCGGCAAGAGTGGCGAGACCGACGCGCGAGGGAACTTCGAGATCGGTGGCTTGAGCGCTGGCTCGCACCGCCTGCGCATCGATGCGGGGCCCGGCGCGCCGTCGCACATCGTTGCGGTCGAGCTTGTGGAGGGCAGCAATCGAACCACGATCGCGCTCGAGGTGGGGACGCTGTCCGGCAGGATCACGAACTCCAGCGGCGGACCGATTGCAGGCGCGACCGTCAGCACGATCGCAAGTGGGAAGCCCGACGAGTCGGGTCAAATGCTGTTTGCCGGCGGCATGTTTGGCGGCGGCGGCGGTCGGGGTGGAGTCAAGACGGACGCGTCGGGTCACTTCGAGGTGACGGGCTTGCCACTGGGCTCGGACTATCGCGTCTCGGCAAGCGCTTCTGGGTTTGTGAAGGAGACCGGATCGGAGTCGTTCGCTGTGGGCTCGAAGGACATCGAGGTGGCTCTGTCGAACTCGGCTTCGATCCGAGTCAAGCTTGTCGGTGAAGCGAAGGCTTGGTCGACGGTCACGGCGACTCAGGTTGACGGCGGCAGTTCGAAGAACGAATGGGTCCGCGGATCCCAGGTCGTGTTCAAGGACCTCGAGCCCGGAAAGTGGAGCGTGCGCATCAACAACCGCAATGGCGAAGATGGGCCCGCTTCCGAAGTGACCGTGTCCGCCGGTGAGGTGGCCGAGGTCACGCTCGAGCGCTAGCAACCGAGCTCAGAGAGCAGGCACCTAGAAGAACTGCATCACTCGGGGATTCGTGAAGCTGAGACCGCCAGTTTGGTCGATGCCCCCTCCAGTTACCTCGATGGTGAGGCCCGCCAAAGAGGGCGTCGGGGGGAAGACTTGATTGTACTTGCCGACGGGGCTGAAGGCCGCAAGGGTGAGCAGTGTGAACGTTGGAGTGCCGTTGACCTTTGTTAGAACAAACGCACATGGCGCCGCAACTTTGCCGCCATGGAGCTTGAGGATTGCTTGGTCCTGCGAGGCGAAAAGTTGGTCCAAGTTCGTGCCTAGGCCGAGCTCCTGGCGCTCCATCACAAAGGCGGCGCCACGCTTGCCGGACAGCCCGCTGGCATATGGGTAATCGGTCGAGCCGGTGAAGATGGTCGTGCCATCCGCAGCAAGCGACTCGGCGAATCCGGACACTTTTGGCATGCGACTGTCCTGGTACTCACAGGTGGCACTTCCGTAGCCTAGGTCGATCTGCCAGACCCGTCCCGAGAACGAGGAGATTGAGTAGAGGTCGCCGATGTAGGCCTTGCCGTCCGCTAGAGCGACGCTGTTGCCGAAGCGGAAGCCGCCGCCAGGGGGCGGCGAGAACTGGACGTCCAACGCGCCGGTTGCGAGGTCGAAGAGGAAGACCTCGCCCGACAAGCCGGAGCCGATGAAGTGGTTGGGTGCACCGACGAGCAGCTTGCCGGCGTCGATCGAGAGCGAGGCACCGAACTCCTCGAATGCGAGTCCCGCGGGGGCGATGAGCTTGTGCAGTTGCAGGCCGGTTGCCGTGTCGTAAACATAAACGGCGCCCGAGTTGAAGACGGCACCGTTTGCGTTGCGTGCGCCTACTGCGCAATACCCGCCACCGATCGCCACAGCCATTCCGAAGTTGTGGCCCGTGGCCCCATCGCTAGCCGCCAGCGTGTGCAGGAGCGTTCCGGTTGCATCGGTTAGGAAGGCGGCGCCGATGAAGGGTTGGTAGAAGGGGGCGAAGAGCCTGCGGTCTGCACCAACAATGACCTCTCCGCCGTCGATCGCGAGGGCGCGGCCAACGTTTAAGAACTGGAGAGGATCTGGATTCGCGAAGGTGCCTAGTGGCGCTCCGCTTGGTGCGTCGCGGTAGTAAACGATCCCCGTGTCGGAGGTCGCGCTATCGTGGCCCGGTGCTCCGACGACAAGCGTTGTCGACGAGAGGGCGACAGCCGAGCCGAATAGCTCGCCGATTGCCGGTATGGGCGAGGCCAGCTTGTAGAGCTCGCCCCAGTTGTTCGAGCCACCGAGGTTGCGGGCATAGACGTAGATCTGGCCATCAAGCCCAGCACCCACGGACTTACGTGGAGCCGCGACCACCGCACGGTCCCCAGAGACGTCCAGAGCCATGCCGTAGTAGTCTTGGTTCACACCGTCCGATGCGAGCTGCTGTTTGTCAAAGCTGTAAGTTCCCCACTCGAGCTGGGCGTGGGCGGTCGAACTGAGGAGAAGCGCGAGAGTTGGGCAGAGCCAAAACGTTGAGCGTGAGAGGTGGAAACCCATGGCAAATTGAGGCGAGGGTGAGATGCCATGTGGCGTGCATGGCAAGGAGGAAAATCAGCGCACCAGTTCACGATAGGCAATTCCGGACGGAGCGGTCTTCTTCCGGGGCTCAAACCGACGCGCCCTCGATTCAGAGCCTTGGGGGCCTGTTTTGGGCGGTACTTTGGGGCCGTTTGGACCCCGGGAGGGCCAGCACCACATGGACCCAGTTCTTGCAAGCGAGCCATGTTGCTGGCTCGGGACGTATCTCGCGCTCTATCGATCGTTGCGCAAGAGGACACCGTGGCTTCGGCTGGCGAGGACCCAGACGCGCACCCAGTCGAGGCGCGGCGGTTTGATGCCTACCTCGGCGGCGAGCTGCACGAGTGCGAGATGAAGCTTGGTGGGGTCTTGGGTTGCGAGGTCGTCGACGCGCCGGATGCCTTGCTGCTCGAGCAGGTCGCCGAAGGTCGAACCGATACCCTTAAACAGGTAGAGGTCGAGCTCGTCGCGCACGGCCGAGGTTTGGTCGGGAGTCCACTTCAGCTGGCGCGCTAGGTCGGCGGCGCGCGCGGGCTCTTCCAGTGCTGCTTGTAGCTGGCGCGGCCAACGGATGCTCATCGCTTCTAGCTGATGCGCGTCAGTGGCGACAAGTGGGACTCGCTCGAGGCGCAGGCGGATCGAGCCGATGCTGATCGGCATGAGCGCGATCGTCGTGCCGATCCAGAAGAGCACTTGCAGGGGGAGCGTGCGCCAGTAGCGGCGCATGTCGAAGTCGGTCGCCGCGTGGCTCTTGGCGACAAGATCGGATGGATGTTCCCACGCGCGGTTGCCGCACAGGAAGTACGACATCAGGGAGAAGGCGGTGACCGCGTCGAAGGCCAGCGCTGGGAAGCCGAGGAAGCCCAGCATCGGCATCTCGAACAGCTTGAGGTTCTCGAGGCCGCGGACGGTGTAGATCCACTTCATCGGTGCGATGAAGTTCAGGCTCTCCCAGACCAGGCCCGAGATCAGCCCTGCAAGGAACAGCCGCGCGACGGCGCGCCCGTCGCCGGCTTCGAAGTCGCGCAGCAGCGAGCGGTTGCCGCGGCGGTAGTTCCACGGGTCGATCAGGAACGTCAAACTGCCCCAGATCAGCGGCGCAAGGTAGAACGGGAACACGATGGCGGCGAGCGCCATGGCAAGCCCGAGAAGCTGCAGCGCACCGGGCAGCCAGCTCGGCAGTGCGCGCGGAGTCGGTGCTTTATCCTTACTGTGCGTCAGCACGTTCGCGGCACCGAGCGCGTCGAAGACCTCGAACATGCCGATGAACACCGTCGAGAACGCGGCGGCGGTGAACAGGCCAGCACCGACGTACGTCTCGAGTCCATCAAGCTCGAACGTGCCGACGTAGTACCAGTTGGCGAAGCGCAGGTTGAGCGCCTCGAACACAAACCAGAACGTCACCGATGACGTGGCGAGCAGCCCGAGCAGGTGGCGGCGAGTCGTCAGCAGAGACGAGCGGCGGCGCCAGACGCAAAATCCGTCGAGCAGAAGGATCCACGCCCACCACGCGTAGATGTAGAACGACTGCGAGATCCACACGACGTCCGCAGCGCGGCCCCAGATCCCCAGCGCCAAGAGCGCAGCCCCCGCGCTTGTCAAGAGCAGCGCCGTACGCGCCGCCGGTGGTTTCGCCGTTCCCATGCAGCCTCTACATCGGCAGCCGAGCGCCGCGGCGTCTCACAAAATGCTGTGAGCTAGCTCTCGTCGCGCAGTCTTCTTGCGGCGCGTAGCTGCTCGAGGTGCCTCTCATCCTTCGTCCGCCCCGTGGCCTCTTTGATCGCGATCAGCTGGTCGAGGGAAACGACGGAGACCTCAAGGTCCTCTCCCACATTGAATCGTCGAGCGTCCTGACGGAGGTCTTCGAAGCTCAATCCCCCCGAGACGGTCCCGAGCAAGTCAAGCGGTCCCTCTCTTGTCGCAAGCAGCATGTGACCTGGCGAGGCGAGGTGCTCGAGAGTGGGCCGGATGAGCTTGGGCAGATGCTCGCGGTAGACGGCGTCGAGTTCCTGAAGTGCGCTGAGGATTTTTTGGCGGTTGGGTTGGCTGCGCTCGTGGACGACATCCACGACGAGTGTTGTCTCAAGCGCTCCGTGGAAGATCGCGGCGATCCCGCCGACGACGATGAAGTCTGTTTCGCTCGCTGCCAGGGTTTGGAGGATGATCTCGAGGGTCATGGCTGGCCGTCGTCTTCAGGTGCGTTGAGGGCGCGCAGCTTGGCGATCGAGGCGTTCATTCTCTCGACAAAGCGCAGGCGATCGATGGGCTCGAGGGTTAGCGCCCAGCGGATTAGGGTGAGGTCGACGGCGTCCTCTTGGTCCGCGGGCCTGGGGCCGGGCTCTTCGTTCTTGGGCGGCGATTGCCGCGGATCTGGGCTGGCGGTCATAGCGCTTGGAACTCGCGGTTGCCGCGCAGGAGGTCGAGGTCGGAGTTCGAGTGCAGCTCGCTTTGGATGTAGTAGCCGCGCGATTGGGCCTCGCGCAACAGGCGCAGCGCCTCGTCCGCCTCGCCGAAGAGCGCGTGCACGCAGGCAAGGTGGAATAGCGAGTAGCCGTCTTTTGGATACAGCTCGCGGGCCTTCTTGGCGACCGCGCGCGCGTCTTCGATCGAGCCGCGTCGCGCGAAGAGAAGTGCCAAGTGCAGGCGCACATCCTGATCGTCGGGATGGGTGCCCAGGTGCGCTTCGCCCGCTTGCACGCCGCGCTCGGCGATCAAGAGCGCGCGCTCGTAGCGGCCCGCGCGGTCGAGCGCCGAGTACAGGTGGTCGTAGGCGGCCAGGTGCTCGGGCTTCAGGTCGATCGTGCGCTGCAGCAGGGTCGTGGCCTCGGCGAAGTTGCCCAGACGAGCGTACTGCGCGCCAAGTAGGCGGTGCGCGAGCCACTCGGTGTGGTCCAGCTGAATCGCCAAGCGCCACTCGCGGCGCGCGTCGGCGGCGCGCCCGGCCATCTGGTACGCGAAGCCCATCGACGTGTGCGCCTCGGGACAATCGTGGTCGATGTCGATGGCGCGGTGCGCCTCTTCCTGTGCCGTCCCGAGGAAGCTCGCGTCGCCATCGAACATCAGGAACTTGTAAACAAGCGCTTCGGCAAGGCCCGCGTGGGCAAGCGCCAAACCGGCGTTCACGTCCAGCGCCTGGCGGAAGCCGCTGATTGCGCGCAGCACGTGCCGCGAGGTGCCGCCGTGCAAGACGGCGTGTGCGCGCACGACTAGGCCGCGTGCCTTCTCGAGCTTCGCGCTCTCGGTGGGCGCCTGGATGGGTTTCAAGTCGGCCAGGCGGCGGCGCAGCGTGCGCGCGAGCTCGCCGACAAGCTGCCCCTGCAGCGCGAACTCGTCGGGATCGCAGGCCGCAAGATCGTCTTCCCAAAGCAGCCGCCAGCGGCCGTCCTCGCGGCGCTTGATGTCGTAGGAGAGAGCGGCGTTGGGCATGGTCACGCGCAGGTCGGCCTTCAGCGCCAGGTCGCCCGGCTGCGGCGTGGGCCACGCGGGATTGCGGACGCCGTCTTTGTCGACGCTCTCAAGCTCGAGCTCGGTCGAGCGGCCCAGCGCCTGCACCAAGTCCTGCACAAGCCCGCGCGCCAATGGCCCCGCGTCTTCTGTGTGCGTCGAGACCGGCAGCAAGAACAGCCTGCCTTTGAGCGCCGCCGGCGGCCGCGCGCGCCCGCGTTGACGCAGGTCGTTCTGCACTTCGAGCAGCGCGCCGTGTGCCTCGGCCGCCGTCTGAAAGCGATGATCGGGATCGGTGTTCAAGCAGCGCATGAGGAAGTGCTCGAGCGCTTCCGGAAACCCCGAGCGCACCACCGATGGCCGCTTGTAGCGCCCGTCAAGAATCGCCATGCACACCTCGGGAAAGCTGCGGCCCGGGAACGGCAGCTCTTGCGTCAACACGTGGTACAGAACGGCGCCCATCGAGAAGATGTCCGAGCGCGGATCCAAGTCCGTGCCGCGCACCTGCTCGGGCGACATATAGAGCACCGTGCCCACCAGGATCCCTTCCTGCGTGATGCTCGTCTCGCCTTTCGTGCGGCTGATGCCAAAGTCCAAAAGCTTGATCGAACCATCGGGCAACAAGATCACATTCGCGGGCTTCAAGTCGCGGTGCACTACGTCTTGCGCGTGCACCGCCTCGAGCGCGCTGGTCATCTGCCCGGCGACCCGCATGCCCTCTTCGTAACCAAGCGGCCGGTCCTTCAGCACCTTGTCCAGCGTGCGGCCCGCGAGGTACTCCATCGCGATGTACGACGACCCATCGAAGTGTCCGAACTCCTCGCCGCGCAGCGTCGCGAAGTCGTACACCATCGCCACGTTCGGGTGCGCGAGCGAGCCCGTGTGTTTCGCCTCGCGCTCGAAGCGCTGCTTAGCCGACGGATCGATCTCGGAGTTCGCGCGCAGAATCTTCAACGCCACCAGCCGCTCCAGCTGCGTATCCCGAGCCCGAAAGACCTCCGAGTGAGGGCTCTCGCCAAGTCGATCCTGCTTGGGATCGAACTCGTACCGATCGTTGAGTCCGAATTTCATGGGGGCGTGCCGCTATCGTACTCGGCGTGGCCCTGCTTTTCAGGTGCGGCGCCAGTCGGGAAGGAGCTCGGCGAGGTAGATCGGCAGCGTTCGGAGCTCGTAGTCGAGGGAGACTCCTGTGGTGAGCTTGACCGTGAGCTCCTCCGTGCCGCCGCATGCGGCCCAGAGGCGGAAGCCCAAGTGTGTTCCGCTTGTGCTCAAGTATTGGTGCAAGGACTTGAGCGAGCCTGAGGAGCCGGATTTTACCTCGACCGGCAAGACTCCTTCGCGAGTGGGTAACAGGTAGTCGACCTCGGCGTTCGACTTGGCGCTGCCTTCGCGTGTCCAGAATGACAGCGAGCGTGGCTCCGAGGGCTCGCGGGCCAAGAGTTGCAAGCCAACGAAGGCTTCGGCGAGGCGGCCGCCCATCAGGGTTTCGATCGCCTGGCCCGCAAGCTGTTCGGGGCGGACCTCTAGCTGCGCGAGCGCCAATCCCATGTCGAGTGGCAACAGCTTGCGGGCTGCGCGCGGGCGCGCAATGAGCGGAAGCTTGTGGTTCGAGGTCGGCGCCGCAGAGAACAGAACCATCGCGCGTTCGAGCAGGTCAAGCGCCTTGGCGATCGAGGCTTCACGCCCGCCGGGGGCCAGGTGGCGAAGCTTGTAGCGCGAGCCGAAGAATGCGGGGGCGTTTTGGAGAAGTGCCTCGAGATGCTGCGTGTTGTGGACACGGTACTTGAGGAGGTCCTCGGAGTAGGCTTGGCGCAGGGCGCTGTGGACGCGCCGCACGGAGACGAGCTCTCGCGCCTGCCGCCAAGTCTCGACGGCTTCGGGGAGGCCACCAACGATGAGGAAGGTCCGGAAGCGCGCCATGGCGAGCTCGTGGAGGCCTTCGCTCGGGCCCGACGGAGTGGCGAAAGAGGCGCGCAGGTCCTCAGCGATGCGGTCGTCTCCTGTGGCCTCGAGGAACTCGAGGTAGGTCAAGGGCTCGACCCGCTCGAACTCGACGCGGCCCACCGGAAAGGGCAGCGGGTCGTCGCGCAGACGAACCTCGAGAAGGGAGCCCGCTGCGACGACCGAGAGGTCCTTGTGGTCCTCGTGGAGGAAACGCAGCCAGCCGAGGGCGATTGGGAGCTCTTGGATTTCGTCGAGGAAGAGCAGCGTCCCGGCGGGCAGGCTCGACAAGGAGCGGTCCTGCTGCAGGCGCTCGAGCAACTCACTCGCCGAGTGGCACGTCTTGGCGAGGGCGAGGTCTTCGGGGCGCTCGAGGTTGAGCTCGAGGTAGAGCGGCGCGTGCTGGCCGAGGCGGCGGACGGCTGTTGTCTTGCCCGTTTGGCGGGCTCCGCGCAGGACTAGGGGCTTCCTGCTCGGCCGTTCGTACCAGTCGAGGAGGCGCTTGTCGGCTTGTCGGGTGAAGGTCATTGTGAGGCCAGGGGATCGGAGTACGGTTGAAGTATGGCCTACTTTCCGACGATGTGTGGCGGAAAGATGCTCGTGTTTATGTCAATTCAAATGGGGGAGGCCTTGATAAGCCGTTCCGAGCCGTTGTCAAGAGGGCCGTTGGAGGCCCAGAAGGCCGTTTGCGAGCGATTCGTGGCGTGGGCTTGGCTTCGGTCTTGGCATCCTGCTTCTTGGTTGCTGACCGCATCGTTTTTCGGTTTCCCCTCGTCGATCCTGGGCGCGTGGCGTGGACCTGAGTGTTTCCTATGAACCCTTCCCATCCCCTCGATCCCGAAGAGCTGTTGCAGCATGCGCCGTGGGCGCATCGGCTGGCGTGCAGCTTGGTGGGCGAGTCGGCGGCGGCGGATCTTGTGCAGGACACTTGGTTGCGAGCGCTGCGGCGGCCGCCGCGTGGCGATCGGCCTCTGCGGCCGTGGCTTGGCACCGTGCTGGGCAACCTGGCGCGCGACCGGGCGCGGGGGCGCAGCCGCCGGCAAGCGCGCGAAGAGCTTGGCAGCCGCAGCGAAGCGGTCCCGTCGGCAGCCGAGCTGACCGAGCGCACCGAGTCGCAGCGATTGCTGATGGAGGCTCTACTTCTGCTTGAGCCCGACCTGCGGCGGTTGGTCTTGCTTCGCTTTGTCGAGGAGCGCTCGGCGGCGCAGATTGCGCGCGACTTAGGCCTCTCCGCTAGCACGGTGAAGAGCCGGCTCGAGCGCGGTCTTGATGAGCTGCGTGGGCGCCTGACCGAGAAGCACGGAAGTCGCGAGGCTTGGAGCCTCGCGCTCTTGCCGCTTGTGCGCCTGGCGCCTCGGGCGGGGACGGGGGTTCTGTCCACGACTCTTCAGCTTGTCACCATGAAACTTTTGTCTTCGCCCGTGGCCCTCGTGGCCTTGTTGTTCGTTTTGGTCGGTGGCTATGTCGCCGTGGGGCCGCTTGGGCTTTTGGAGTCAGGGCCGGACCGCGAGCCGGTGCGTGTGGAAACCATGGAGCCCATAGGAGGCGCCGTTTCGACGGCGCACACGGTTGAAGAGGAGCGCGCACGAAGGGCGGTGGTCGTTACCGAGCAAGAGCTCGAGGAGGAACACAAGAGCTCTTTGGAGCTCGCGACTCTACGTGTGCGCCTCGTTGATCTCGGTGGCCGATCGGTTGAAGGTGTGTCCGTGAGTCTCGGAGTGGGCCGTCGGGATTTTGTGGCTCTAAGCGGGACGAATGGTCGGGTTGATTTCAAGGTCGTTGTGCCTTCGGACTCTCAGGAGCAGACCGTGAAGTTCACTCGGGTGGGGTACGCCAGCGACTCGCACAAGGTGGAACTCGAGCCCGGAGGCGAGCTCGATCTTGGGGATTGCTCGCTGCACTCGGGAGGCGGCCTTCGGGGTCGTGTTGTTGACGAACTTGGTGCACCCGTTGGCGGAGCCTCTGTGTTTGTGGGCGGCGAGATTGCCATCTCGACGGCGTTGGGTGGAGCGCAGATGACGACGAGCACGAACTTGGGCGCCGTTCGATGCGAGACCAATGACCGTGGCGACTTCGAGCTTCTTGGTCTACTAGCCGGTGAGGCGCGGATTAGCGTTGAGGCGGGGCCGCGGATGTATCCCGCGGAGAGCGACCTCGTGGAGATTCCAGCTGGCGGCGTCGCGGCTTGGCTCGAGATCGTGGTGCGGCACGTTCCTGACAAGCGTCTGATCGAAGGGGTCATTGTGGACTGGAAGGGGCAGTCGGCAGGGGCGTGCGAGATCGAAGCTGTCTTTCGGACGGACACCGATAGCGGGAGCATCGGCGGGTCTTCGGACTCAGCGGGGCGATTCCAGCTGGTCACGACATCCGACGTACCGCACGACCTGACGTTCGAGCCTCGCCGAGGGCGCGGGCTCGAGTCGACTGAGGTTCCGGGGGTGGCGCCGGGGACACACGGACTGCGCGTTGTGCTTGAGGCTGGTCGCGAGGGAAGCCTTCGTGTCGTCGACCTTGCCGGCGCACCGGTAGAGTTCTTTGCTGCTTGGATTCGACCCGAAGGAGCCGAGAATGACTTCGCTCGGTTACCGCCTCGGGACCGTCCAGGTGGGCGGGCGAAGCTCCCCATCCCCAGGGGAAGCTTCGACGTGTTCGTCCGCGCGCCCGGCTTCTTCGAAGGAAGGCGCGTAGGTGTTTTGGCATCTTCGAATGACACCTTGATCGACTTCGTCCTACGCCGAATGCCCGGCGTAGAGGGCGTGGTTCGCGCGAATGGGGAGCCTGTCGGCGGCGCCGAGGTTCAGCTTCAACGCTGGGCGCGCGGGCGGGTCTCGTACGGAGGGCTACCGGCGTTTTTAGAAGGCCCAATGGGGGAGACGGCGATCTCCGGAGCCGACGGCCGGTTTAGGTTAGATCTGCGCGAGAGCGGTCGATTTGTGGTTCGAATCAGCAAGAAGGGATGGGCGCCTCTGGAGCTGGGGCCCTTCGATGTTGATCCGAATGTGGGGCTTCCCTGGCAAGAGGTTGTGCTCGTTTCAGGAGGTGAGCTTGTCGTCTTTGCGAAGGGCTCCAGCGGCGCTCTTGTTGTCGCTTCGCGCGGGGATTGCTTCTTGCAGACCGCGCGGGTTGGCGAAGAGGGTCTCGTTCGTTTCCAGCACCTGATGCCAGGGCCCTGGTTGGCGAGGATTTGGGAAGGAGAGTTCACAGGCGGGGAGAGCTGGATGATGGACACGACCTTGGAAGCGCAGGTCATGCCGAGCAACGTCGAACTGTTCGTTGGGCGCACCTCCGAGGTTGAGCTCCACAGCGATGAGCGCCTTTCGTGTCGACTTGAAGGAGCGCTCCGTCTTGGTGAAGCGGACCTCTCCGATTGGACAGCAACGTTGGTTCCGGGATCACCGAGTGGGGATCATGGGCGCCTTGTCGAGGTGGGGCTTGGTGCCGGTGGCGTGTTTCGCATCGAGGCTGACCACGACGGTGAGTATTCCTTGTGGCTTGCTGGCCCGGACCGCGATGGCCTGCGTCTGGCCGTGCCTCTCAGACTCGAAGGACGTGAAACGGAGTGGCAGTTGCAACTGAAGACGGCGCGCCTGGAGGTTGCCTCTGCTGAGTCGCGTTTCGTTGAGCTTAAGTTTCATGGCGTCGATGGGGTCGAGGGCGTGATGCGCTCCTACGTCCCAGCCGGTCAGCCGTTTGTGTTCGAGAGCCTCCCCGCGGGGAGCTACACAATGACGGAAGCGATCGTTGGGCAGGGTGGAAAGTTACTCCCTGGCGAGGAGCCGCATGAGTCCTCAATCGACCTGGAAGCCGGCGGCTTCGAGCGGATCGAGCTTCCGTGATCGACTAGACTCTTGCCCCTATGGCGAAGACGACATTTGATCCTGCTGCTCTCGCGTTTGAAGAAGGCGACTTCCACGCGCTGTCCGACTCGGTGAACCGTGACGGGCAGTTCAACGACCGGCGGCTTGTGACGCGGCGCAAGTTGGGCGATCTCTCGAAGGAGGCGGCGGTGCGCTTGAAGGCGGCGGGGCTCGAGCTCGATCCGCGCACCAGCCTGCACAACCCGCACCAGTTCAACGGCAACCGCGTGCGCCGCATGTGGGCGTATCTGGTGCGCGCGAAGAAGGAGAAGGCGCGCCTCAAGCGCACGCTGGGTGCCGACTTGGCGAAGGACCTCGACGCCGCGTACAAGAACGCGTACCTGTGCCTGGCGGTCGAGGCGGATGCGCTCGAGGTCAGCATGCGCATCCACATCGACGCCTGGTACGACGGGCAGAACCTGAAGCGCCGCTACGACAGCGGCGAGAAGCGCGAGCTCTTGGACCTGTTGAACACGCTGCCCGGCTTTCGGCTGCGGCTCGACAACTGGAAGGGCGAGTGGACCTGCGGCAGCCTGACGCCCGAGAAGCTGGCCGAGTTCTTCAAGTACTACACACCGGGCGAGCACAGCCTGGCGGTCGAGTTCCGCTGGCCCGCGCCGGCCGGCGCGCGGGGCGCCGCGCTCGAGCGCGGCGTGCCCGAAGACTTGCTGGGCGCACTGATGGGGCTGGCTCCCTTGTACCGCTACTGCGCGTGGTCGAAGGAGAGCGAGTTCCTGTTTGGCTAAGTCGCGAAAGGAGTAGGATCAAATCATGAATCCTCGCCCGCGCTCGAAGCTGACCATCGCGCTCCTCGGAGCGTTCGTCGCCTGCCTACTCTCGCTGCCGTACTTCTTTGTGTCCGAGCCATCCGGCGGCCTCCTCGATCTCTACTTCAGCCTGACCGTCCCCATCCTGTTTCCGCCGTACGTTGCGTGGAGGCACTTCATGGTGGTCTTCGAGATTGAGAGCGCGGTCTCGATCCTCGCCTTCGGTCTGTGCCTGTTCGCGGCATGGGGCGCCTTCGTCGCCGTGGTGGGACGCTTCCTTCTGTTCGACGTGCTCGGCCTCGGCTTCATCTTGAAGCAGAGGCGCCTGCGCAAAGAGCGCCGCGCTGGGTAAGCGGATTTATGATTCGCGCGCTAGTTCTTAGCCGTCGCTTTTTGCGGCTCTGCCTTCTCGGGCGCTGGGGCCAAAGGAGAGCTGAGCTTGGGCGAGGTCGCGGCGGCAGGCCGCTTGGGGCTTTCGCCGCGAACAGCGGCGTGGTTGACGGATTCAGGGACGAGCGAGCCGGTTTTGAGAGACCACCAGGGCATGGGCTTATTGGGGCTCGAGTACGAGCTCGAGCACTTGGTGCGGGGTGTTCAGGACGTAGTTGGTGACTTGTGCTTGGAGGTCGCCGGGACCGGTGGCGGTGACGGTCAGCGTGCCCATGGCCAAGGGGCCCAGTGGGTAGACACCGTCTGGGCAGTCGAACTTGGTGTCCCACTTTGCGCCCGTGGGCTCGATCTGAATGCGACCGTCGCGGACGAGTTGGCCATCGGTGTCGACGAGTCGGATCTCAAGCCGGGCGCCGCCTTCCGGGAGCAGCTGCACTTCGAGGGCTTCGCCGGCGGCGGGAAGCCGGACGTTCTCTTCAACGAACGGCACGCCAAGCGAGTCGATTAAGCGCACCTTGAACTCGGCGCCCGGGCGCATGCCAGGGAGGTTGACCTTGCCGGATGGCGGCAGGTACAAGCGCACCGTGCCGGGAGCGCCGGCGACTGACCGGCGCCACTTTCCGCCGGGTGCGGGCGCGCCGTGCAGCGCAAACAGCAACTTGGCGGGGAAGGGATCGAAGGGGCCGGGACCGTCGAGCGGCACGCCTTGAAAAGGAGTGACGTCCCAGGCGAGCTCGAGTTTTTGAAGCGCGTTGGGGCTGGGCCCTAGGTCGACTGTGAAGTCGACACCGGACTCGAGCCGCAGGGTTTGCACTTCGCCTTTGGCGGGCAGGGGGACGCCGAGGCGCAGCTCGGCGACGCTATGGTCACGGGCGAGCGCGAAGACCGTCTCGCCGGGCTCGCAGGGCAGCGTGGCGTGCCCGGTTGCGTCGGTCTTCGCCGAGCCGAAAGTCGTGGCAAGCGTGGCGCCAGCCAGAGGCAGACCGCTCGAGTCCACGACCAAGAAGTCGGCGGAACCGGGACGGTGGATGGCAATCGTGCCAAGGTCGATCGGGAACTGTTGGCCGGACAAGTCGAAGCGGTCCGAGTACAAGGCCGCGCTGTCGCGGCCGGGCCCCTTGACGTTGCTCGTCAGTCCAAAGATGAGCGTCTTCGGCGCATCGGAGAGCGGGATCCCAATCGCAAAGCGCCCGTCGTGATCAATCCATGTATGCCCAAGGAGCGTGTCGCTTCCCTGGCGGTTGATCAGGCGCGACCACACGATTCCGGGCTCGCCGCGACCGCTGGTCACGGGCATTCCCGTGTCGGCCCAGACGAGCTGGCCGTGAATTGACGAGCGCTCGGTCGTGCGCACGATCAGCTCGTCGGCGCCAACCGTATACATGAGCGCTCCCCCGGGATTCGTAACGTGCCCGGGCAAGAGATCGTGAGTCGAGGGCAGCGTGAGAATCCCCTCGGTGCCGGCGGGGAGGCCGGGGAAAACGAACGAGCCATCGCTTTCCGTCCACGTCACCTTGCTGCCGCAGATGGCGAGCGCATCTTGCAGGAAGCAGCAGATGCCGGTCTCCTCGATGCGAAGGCCAAGTGCGCGAGCCGTCGGGTTCGCTTGGATCCGAAGCGGGCGATCCGGCGGCGCGCCATCGACAAGCACCCGGCCAACAAGAGCCTGGCCGGGTGCCAGAACAAGCGATACGTCTTCTCCATCGGTCCCACTGGCAAGCACTGCGCTCCCGGCGATGGGATCGTAGGCGAAAAAGCGAGCGAAGCTGGAGCCTTCGGGGCGCGGCGCGCGCCCTGATGCGTCCAGCTGCAGCGAGTGGATTTGCGATTGGGCGTCCAGCCAGGAGACATGCGCTCCGGATGGGAAATCGCCAGCCGCATCCACGACGCGCACCATGGGGCCGGGGGCGGGAGCTCCGTCGACCGAGGTACGCGGCGTGTCTGCGGCCAGCGCCTTGGAGGTAGGCATTCCAGGGTCCGGGGCGAAGGACGAGTCACCTTCGGCCAGCAGGCTAACTGGAACACCGCCCCAACTTTCGAGCCCGTCTACGGGGGGCGAACTCTCGAAAATCGGGGTGTAGAGATAGACCAAGCCAGCAACACAGGCCACGCCTGCGACGAACGCCGTCTTGGTCTTTGCGAGTGCAAGGAGAGAAGCGCCGCCACCCAAGGGGGCAGCCTTCTGATAGGGGAAAGCGAGCGGAGCCAAAGCGGCCAGCCACGAGCGGCGGTCGCCGAACTCGCCATCGAGGTCTTCGCGCAGGAACGCGAGGCCGCGCGACACGCGCTTGCGTGCGGCGGTGGACGAGAGCCCCAAACGCTCGGCGATCTCGCGCGGCGTCAAGCCTTCGAAGTAGCGCAGGACCAGCGCCGTGCGGTACGGCTCGTCGAGCCGCTCGACGGCACTGGTCAACTGCCTGTGCAGCTCGAGCCGTTTAGAGACCCCCCGGTCTTCGGACTCGTGCCGCGCGACGCTGCGCTCGGTGTGACGCCTTGCGGCATCACGCTCGTAACCACGCCCGGCCATCCGCCGTGCCGCAGTCGCCAGCCACCCACGCAGCTGCGCACCCGAAAGAGCCGGCCCGCTAGACAGCGCAGCCATCATCACGTCCTGGCTCAGATCTTCGGCAGCGGCATCGTCAGCGACCAAACCACGCGCCAGCCGGCGCACCCACGCACCCTGCTCGACAAGCACATGCTCATCGAAGACGGCGTTCGGATCGGGGCTGTTGGTCGAGTCGCTCATGGGTTTCAACCTCAGAGTGACGCGGGCCCCAATTTCGTGACCGGGTTTTCGGAAGAATCCGCCGAGCGCCATCGAAACGGCCCGCAGAGGCCTCGGATTGAGGGGGTTCGAGCTGACGCCCGGTGCTCGATGCTCGCGGGTTAGAGTGACTATGGTGCCAGGCACGATTCACCCTGTAAGGCAGGGGCGCCCTGCGCCCCTGCCTTACAGGGTGAATCGTGCCTGGCACCATAGTCACTCTAACTAGGGAATCTCGAGCTCGACCGCGGCGCCCGTTTGCAACGTGACTTCTTGCGGTGCGCACATGGCGACCGTGTGGATGGCGCCGTCCGGGATCCTGAAGCCTTGCAGCTCGAAGGTTCCCGGCGGGGCGTAGACGTCCGTGGCATGCCGGACTCCATAACGATGGAAGCGCACCCAGATGGGCGCTCCGCCGCCTTTCGGCAAGAGGCGGTAGAAAGCCGCGCCCTTGTCAACCGGTGATGTGATGGTGAGCTTCGCGAGGGCGGGGATTTCGAGCCGCACATGCGTGTCTCCTAGAGCGACCTTCTTGCGCAGGACGACACCCGGTGCGCGTGCAACAAGCAGCAGCTCTTGGCTGCCGGGGCAAGCGAAATCGAAGTTGAGCGAGCCCGCGTGGGCTGCGCTTTTTGTGGTCGAGTTGCGCTCCGCCTCACCCATGAGGACAGCTCCCGAGGCATCAAAGAGCTCGACGGACCACGGCGCTTCGACCGGCAGTCCGTCCGGGCGCGCGAGCTCGATCGCAAGCGGCTCGAGTGGCGGGAGAGTGATCACGACAACCTCGCCCTCGGGGAAGCTGAACGAGGGCTCGTACAAGAGAGCCGCCGCGCTGCGGTAGAGCCATGGGGTCGCAGATTCGATCAGCAGCGCCCCCTCGGTCGAGTACGCGTCTTGGATCTGGAAGCGTCCGGACTTGTCGGTGACGGCCATGCGTCCGAGTCCGGGACTGCCGAAGTAGAGCTCGACTCCCGCCGCTGGAGTCGTGTCCGCGTTTTGCACGACGCCTGAAAGCGGAGCGAGCGGATCGGGGATGTTGACGGTGAGCTCGCGCGCCTCGCCCGGCGCGAGCGCGGCCACGTCGGCGTCGAAGAAGATCGCGCCGGTGGGCTCGAGGACGCGCACATGCATGGGGACGCCGGGGACGATCCCCAAAAGCGTCAGCGTCCCGGGATCTTGATCGGCGAGCGGCCAGATGGGATCCGAATAAGCGAGGCTGGCGGTGAAGCTCCACGGTGCGCTTGAGCGCGCGTCGAACAGGCGCTCGCTGCGCTTGCCGAAGTCCTTGCGTGTCTCTTCCGCGTAGGTCGTGCGGTCTTCCGTGAAGAGGCGCAGGGCCGGCTTGGACGCTTCAACTTGGACGAGGACGTGCATTCGTGCGAGGTCAGGCAGTGGGCTCGGAAGGCTCGCGTGCACGATCAGTCGCGTGGCAGGTTGCAGCGTGACGGTGCGGCGCGCGTCTTTGCCGCTGGGGAATTCGAATAGGGTCAGGGGCTCGAAACCCACGTGCTCGATGCGCAGCCCGTGTTCGGGGGCGGGCGCCTTGACGAGCAGCTGGCCGTTCGCAATTGAGCGGATCGGCTGAGGCGTGAACGGCGTGAAGTGGAAGGGCGAAAAGCGCAGCTCGCCGGGAAGGCGGTCCGGCTCGAGACCCGTCGCCTCGACAGGGATGGCCGAGGCCTCCCGTATCGGTGCGCCATTGGCATCGCGGATCTCGAGCAGCACTTGGCCGCCCGGGATGAAGAGGTCGGGCGCCTTCTGCGCCGTGGACGTCATAGGCACGAGACTCATTAACAGGATGGCGAGAATCATTGAAGTGGCGGTGCTATCGTGAATCGTGCCTGGCACCGTATTCACGCTAACGAACGTATGCGATCTTGGTGGTCTCGTTTGCGCGGACTTCGACCTCGACGGCGGGGCCGATTGGCATGAGCGCAGGGTCGTCCATGTCAGCCCGGAAGAGCTGCAGGGTGTAGGTGCCCGGCCGAAGCTCCCGGAGCTCGTCGGGCGTGTTCTCCATGAGGTAGACTGACCGCCAGGCTGTGGGGCTGCCGTCGTGCGGGATGAGCCGGTAGCGTTCGTTGGCACCGAAGCTCATGGTCACGAAGCCAGGGCCGGTGTTCACGAGGATGCTGCCCAGACTTGGGAGCGCAATCGTGAGCTCGTTTGTTGAGGCCGGCGCCAGGCGTTCGATGTGCATCGAGCCGACGTCGATCGCAACGCGGCAGCTGATCCCTGCCGGGCGGAAGAAGACTCGATTTGGGTCTTCGTCTCCGACCAAGCTGACCTCGCTCGAGAGCAGCCGCCCGCCCGAGCTCGTCATCAGGCGGACGTCCGGTTCCCCATCGAACGGCTGGCCCTCGAAGTCCGCGAGGTGGATGTCGAGTCGACTGCGCTCGGGCAGGATGATCTCCGCCTCGCCGGCTGGGTCAAAGGTGAAGTCCTCGTCGAAGAAGAGGGTGTAGGGCGTGCGCCCGCCCCCCCCCGACCACAGTCCGCAGGCAATCCAAGATCCGGCCCTTTCAATGCGGAGCGGGCCGCTTGTCGCGAAGGGCGAATCGATCGTGAAGCGGCCAGCGTCGTCGGTTGTCGCGACGGGCGCGAGTGCGAGGGCTCCGAAGTGCACGGTGGCCTCGGCGACGGGGAGCCCCGCGGCATCGAGCACGCGGCCGCTCAGATCGGCGAGCGGTGGCGCGGGGGTGAAGTTGAGCTCGCGTGTCTCGCCGGGCGAGAAGACCTCGAGGTTGGACTTGTAGAAGACCTTGCCGGTCGGGTCGAGCACACGCACGTGCATCGGCACGCCGGGCAGGATCTCAGAGATGATGCAAGCGGTTCGCGTGGGCTCGGCGTTGAGCGACGCGGGCCAGCGAGCATAGGGCAAGAAGGGCTGGCTGTAGCTCCAAGCTGCGCGCGAGGCCTCGTCGAGAGATCGCGCGGGAATCCACGTGCTGAGCGCGGACTCGGCCTCCTCTGCACTCGACCTCCGCATGCCCTCGTACAAGCGCACCGCGGGTCTGTCCGCTTCGATCTGCACGATGAGGCGGGCGTCGGGGAAGGCGCCTGGGAACGCTCCAACGATGCGCAGCTGGGCGCTCTTCCGAAGTTGGATCTCGAGCGGCTTCGAGGCATCCTGAGGCAGGTCGAAGACGGCTCTTGGCTCGAAGCCCGAGCGGAGGACAAGCAGGCCGTCGCCCGCGGGCGGTCGCTGGATCAGGAGGCGGCCGCTTTCACCCGTGTGCTCCGTGTCCAGCCAAGTAACCGACGGGGAGAACAAAGGCTCGCCGGCGCTCAGCGCGAGGTCCCGGCCACTCGCATCGCACCAACGCACGGCGGCGCTTCTGAGAGGCTCACCCCGGTCGTCGAGGACGGTCACGGTGACGGCATCTGGTGCCTGGATTTGGAGCTCGCCAAGCAGCCATTCGCTGGAGTCTGTGGGCGCCTCGAAGTGGAGCGGGGAACCGAGGGTCTTCTCGTCGAGCACGAGAGTGATGTCGAGCTCGGTGGCGTCACTCGGGACCGCGAAGCGAAAGCTGTGGTCGGCAAAGGTTCTGACCTCTTCGCTGCCTGGCTTGGAGCCGGGCGACGTGAATCGAAGCTCGGCTGTTTGATCGAGGGGGCTCCCGTCGGGGCCGACGACGTGCCCCGAGACCCAGCGGCCCGTGGTGAGCTCGAGGTCGAGGCTGCTCGCCTGCCCCGGCACGGTGACCGATCCGCGGCTCCAGCGAGACATGTACTTTTCGTTCCAGGGATCGTGAAGAAGCCCGCGAAAGACGTTCTCGGCGGACCACCTGAGGTAGAGGGGGCGGACTCGCGTGGGGCTGAACCGCGGGAAGCGCAAGGCGCTGAACCGGTAGTCGCCGTTCGCATCGGTGGTGACGTGGACCGGCTCGGTGGGGGCGCCGAAGGGCGCGAGGAGCTTGGCTTCAGCGCGGCTAAAGGACGTGATGCGCGCGGTGCCGCCGCCGATTCCAAGCGTCAGTTCGAAGCCCTCGGGCGCGGGCTTGCCATCGAGCTGCACGTGGCCGGCGACGACCTCGGCGTTGCCGAGCTCGACCAAGAACGCGCCATTGCCGGCGAGTTCGCGGTGGCGGTCGAGGCGGCCGTCGGTGATCTTGCGCGGCGGGTGCTCGTGGTCCCAGATGGCGAGCGTGGTCGCGCGGCGGCGCGCCTCGAGCGACACGCGTCCCTCTGCGTCTGACGTTCCGCATTCAAGCACTTCGAGAGCGGCGTTCGGTGTGAGCGTCGCGAGCACGGCGACGCGGGCGCCTTCGACCGGCTGGCCGTTCACGTCGAAGAGAATCACGCCGCCGTCGAGCGCGGTGGCTTCAGCCGGCGACGCGGCGTAGAGCTCGGCGACGCGCTCGAAGGACTCGGGCGCGTGTCGCAGGACGGGCGTCCGCTCGGGGGTCTGGGCGGCGAGCGTGAGGGCGGCGAGAGCGAGGGCGAAGCAAAGAGCGATCTTGTGGGGCAGCATGGTGGTCCAGCCTACCGCACAAGATCGCTCTCGGGGACAGTTGCTACGACTACACGCCGCTGAGCGTCAGCGCCAAGCCTTCCGTGATCTGCAGGGCGCCCGAGCTCGGGAAGCCGACCGCTTGCGCGAAGACCGGCAGGCCCGTCAGGCTGGGGATGCTGGGCAGCGGCAGGGGGAAGTTCGTGTCGCCCGAGAAGTCACTGACTTTTGTGGCCAGCGCCTGGAACGGGACTGCCAGCTGCAGCGGCAGGCCGGCGACGGGGATCGACGGGCACAGGTTGCCGAGGCTCCAGTACAAAGCGTACGGCGTGGTGGGGACGCCGCCGGTGACGTCGAGGCTGAAGCCCGTGTTGCCGATGTAGGTGTAGGAGCTCGTCGAGATGTGCGGCGCGGCGCCACAGGTCGTGTCGGCGCCCGCTCCAAAGTTCACACCCGCGGGGACCCAGTCGAGCCCGACCAAGGAGGCCGGCGCGGCTTCGATCACACTCGGCCACCAAAACGGGTTCGGGCCCGGGTTGCCAGCTTGGTCGTACTCCATGACCCACACGCCGTCCGTGACGAACACCATGCCGCTCGCGCCGTCGACCGCGATGCCGGTCAGGTGCGGAGCCGTGAGGGTCGACGTGAAGCTCGAAATCTGATTGCCACTGGTGTCGAAGTGGATCACTTGGCCCAGACTCGTGCAGGCCCACAGCGTGTCGCCCGCAGAGTCATAGTCGAGGCCGGTCAGGATGCCGGGCCCGGCGAACGGAGCGAACGAGAAGGTGAAGTCCAAGGAGGGGAAGCCGCCGCACACGATGCTGGCTCCGAACTTGCCGACCTTCGTGCCGTCGGTGAAGAACATGTCTTCGGTCACGCCCGAGAGGTCGTACGCGATACCCGTCACGTTCAGGTAACCCCACGGCTGAATGTTGTCGGATGCGGTTGCGGTTCCGTCGGCCTCATACAGGCCCAACGAGCCATTGCCATTCAGCGAGTCGATCCCCGCCGTGAAGTACTGGCCCGTCTTCAGCTTGACGGCAACGGCGCCGATGTCGGTTGTCGCTGCCGCTCCAACAGGCGTGGGCATGACGCAAGGGATCGCGATCGGGGTCGTCGGGAACGAGAACTGGATCGGACCTGTGGGCGTCGAACACGTGCCCACGGGCGAGCCGCTGAAGACGATGATGTCGCCCGTGATGCCGTCGATTCCGACGAGGTTCTGGGCGGACGAGGTGGGCGCGAAAACCAAAGCAATGGCTGCGACGGAGGTGATTAGGTGCTTCATAGGAACTCTCTAGGTTACAGGTTTTCGGTGGGAGCGCTGCTGGCTTGGTCGAGCCATGCGACGTGCTTGTCTTGGCGCGAGGCGCCTTGGCCAGCTTGGAGTGCGCGCGCGACAAGCGCGACGCGGGCCTTGGGGCTGTCCTCGTATTTAAGGACGGTATCGGCCACGACGACGGCCTCGTCGGTGCGGCCAGCAGCCAAGAGGGCTGCGTAGGCATTGGATGCGTCCCAGCGATATTGGGCGCGGATCATGACGCCAGTGTCTGCCGAGTCCGACGTGGCCTTCGCCTCGGCGCCGATCATGGGCATCATCATGATGCTCTCGGTTTTCTTCACGGGCTTGGCATCGTCTTTCGGTGCCGGCGCCGCCTTCGGTGCTGGCGCGGCGGGTTTCTTGGTGCTCGCGCTGGCATCGATCGGAGTGGCCAGAGTCATGCCCATGGAGGCCGGCTGCGTCTGGTCCAAGGTGTCGAACTTCGCGAGGTTCGCGCCGTCGCGCTCGAACTTATCGATCGGATTGCTGAGGCAAATGCCGGCCGAGCGGAAGTGGTGCTCGCGCAGAAGCGTGGGGTACAAGAGGTCGCTGAAGCGCCGCGTCGCCTCGCCCTGACCGCGCGCGTTTTGGCTAAGGACCCAAGCGTCGAGTCCGGTGTCGTCACCAAGCGCCACGCTGAGGTTCAGCCAGTCGCTGAGTTCGGCGGGGTTCGTGGGCGCCACCGTCGAGCGCAGGTCTTCGATGCGCTTGCGCGACGCCGCATCGAGACGCGCAAGATCGCCGAAGCTACCGCGCAGGCGCGCGCGCTCGAAGCCCGCTGCCGGAGCGGCCCTCCAGATCTGCATCAGCATCTCGGTGGACTCGGCGTAGCCGGTTAGGTAAATGAGCTCGGCCGCAAAACGCGCACGCGCATGCAGGTCGCCTTTCGAGTCCGTCCAGTCGCGCGCGGCGATCTCGGCCAGCATGCGCTCGAGCTCGGTGCTTCCGCGCTGCACCAGCTTCAGCCAGTCGCCCATCGCCTCCGCATCACGGTATCCCACGATACGATCCGCTTCACCTTCCGCATCGAAGGTGATGATCGTCGGGAATGCCGTGATGCGGAGTTGGTTCTTGAGCGCCTCGTGCTCGTCCATGTCCAGCTGGATCGCGATCGTGTTCGCGCGCATCCATTCAACGAGCCCGGCATCGATCCACGTCGTGTGGTCCATCTGCTTGCAGGGGCCGCACCAACTGGTCATGGCGTCGAGGACCAGAAGTTTGCCGTCGGCGGCGGCTTGCTTGCTCGCGGCGTCAAACTCGAGCTCGGCGAAGATTGCGGGCCGCTCCTCAATGATTGGGGCAGCCGGCGCAGGGCTCGGAGCGAAAGAGAGGGCGAGGATGAGTGGCAGCATGGTTTGGGGCAATTTGAGGGTCGTTTCGTGAAGCGGGGGCTCAAAAGAAGGTTGCCGTGGCTTGGTGGCTCGGCCGGAAAAAGCCTGGAAAACTTGGAAAATCCGGCTCCTCCGCCCCGGCGCTTGCCAGATTCGCAGTCTTCGCCTAGGTTGAAGGCATGCAAACGACTGAGATCCCCGCGCCGGCTTTCCACGAGTTGATCAAGCTGGCCGAGAGAGCCCCTTCGGGAGACGAAGCTCACGACGTGCTGGTGGCCGCGCTTGTGCGGCCCCCCGGCGTGCGCGTTTCGTGGGGTGCCTGGTTCCATGGAGCGCTGGTGCGGCGCGCGTTGCAGGTGGGTCGTAGCGAGAGTCATCGACGCGCGCGTGAGCGCGTCGCGGCGCGGCCGGATCGGGCGCTCGACGTCAGCTCGCAGGTCGAGCGTGCCGAGGCTCGTTCGGTGTTGATGGGCGGGCTTGCCGAGCTGCAGCCCGAGGCGCGCGAGCTGATGCGCCTCCACTATTGGGAAGGGCTCACCCTGACGATGATTGCGAGCCGCCGCGGCTGCGATCTAGGCGTGGTCAAGCGCCAGCACGCGTGCGCCTTGGCGACTTTGCGTGCGTCGATCGGCGACCCGGAACTCGAGCGCCGCGATTGGGCCGCGCTGCCTTGGCTCTTGGCTGGCGGCCTCGGTTTGGCGGCCAGCTTGGTACTGATGGTCCGGCCCGCACCTGCGCCTGTTGCGCCCGGCGCGCCCGTGCAGGTGGCGATGATGACCTTGGCTCCAGCTAGCCCGGTGCTCGAGGGCTTGCCCGCCTTGCCGTTGATCCCGATCGAGCGCGCCCTCGAGGTCTTCCCGACGGACACCTACAGCGTGCCGATGACCCCGCTTACCCCAGCAAGCCAAGTGGAGCCGGTGCTTCCGGCGATGGACTGGGACGCCGCAACCTCGCTGGCGGCTCTGTAGGAGCTCTCAAGAGTTTTACGGGATTTCCCACGCTCTCGGCTTGACGGCTTGGCCAAATGGGCATATACCTATGTGGCGCTGAACGCTGGCGGCGCTCCAGGCTCGGGCCAGCGCCCCCTTTTTTCGGAATCAAATGGCTATATGGCCAAGTAGGACATTCATGAGTTCCTTCCAGAATCGCAAGCTCTTCATCTTGGCCGGCACTGCAGTAGCCGTCGTGGGTGTCATCGCCCTTCGATTTGTACCGTCGAAAGCCGCGGCGCAGGAGCCAACCGTGCAGACCGTGACAATCGAGGCCTTGCCCCGCTTGGTCGAGCTTGGGTCCGATAGTTGCGCGAGCTGCCAGGCGATGATGCCCGTTCTTGATGAGGTGCGCTTGATGTATGGAGACCAACTGGACGTCGACTTCATCGATGTCTGGAAGTTCCCAGACAAGGCCGAGCCGTTCAACGTGCACCTGATCCCGACGCAGGTGTTCTTGGCGGCGGACGGGAGCGAGCTAGCGCGTCACGAAGGCTTCTATCCGGCCGACGAGATCGCGCAGCGCTGGAAGGCTCTTGGCTACGCGCTTGACGCCACGCCGACCGAGCTGTGAACAGTCTCTTCGAGTGGCTCTCGGCGGGCCTTGAGGCGCATGCCGTCTGGGCTCTCATCGCCGCTCTCGGCTGGGGGCTGGCCAGCGTCGCGTTGAGCCCATGTCACCTGGCAAGCGTCCCGCTCGCAGTCGCCTTCGTGCGTCGCGACGGCCACAGCACGGCGCTCCGCGTGAGCCTTGCGCTTGCGCTTGGGGTCTTCACAAGCTTGTTGGCCGTCGGAGCGGTGACGCTCGCTGCGGGCCGGATTGCGGGCGACCTCTGGGGAGTGGGGCCGTGGATTACGGCCATCCTCTTGCTGCTCGCGGGGCTGTACTTGCTTGGCGTTCTAGAGCTGCCCGGCGGCCTCGCTCTCAACCAAGAGCGCATCCCCCGCAACACAAAAGGAGCGCTCCTGATCGGCCTCCTTCTGGGCGTGACCCTAGGCCCCTGCACGTTTGCCTTCTTCGCTCCCGTGATCGCCGCTGCGTTCAGCCAAGCGAGCGGCGCCCTCATGTTCTCGGGAGCGCTTTTAGGAGCCTTCTCCCTCGGCCACGTCGCCGCCGTCGCCGCCGCGGGCGTGCTAGGACTCAAAGTCTCGGCCTGGCTGACACGGGGAGGCCGAGCCTCGGCCACGGTCCGCCACCTAGGCGGCACCGCGCTCCTGATCACGGCCCTCTACGTCATCGCAACCGCGCCCTAGGGAGACCTTGATGTTCTACGACTTTGCGACTCTCGTCACGACGTTCTTCGAGCGCCATGGTTGGCTCGAGCCTGGCAGCGGCCTGTCCGATGCCGTGCACTTCTTCGTGCAGGACACGACGAAGATCTTCGTGCTCTTGGTGGTGATCATCTACGCGATGGGCTTCTTGCGCGCCTTGCTGTCGCCCGAGCGCGTGCGCGAAGCCGTACGCGGCAAGCCAAGCTGGCTGGCACGCGGCCTCGCGATTCTGCTGGGCGCGGTGACGCCCTTCTGCTCGTGCTCGTCGGTCCCGCTCTTCATCGGCTTTGTCGAGGCGGGCATCCCGCTTGGCGTGACGTTCTCATTTCTGATCGCCAGCCCGATGATCAACGAGGTCGCGGTGGTGGTTCTAGCCAGCGCGATCGGCGTCAAGCTGGCCGCGTTGTACGTCGCGAGTGGGCTAGTTGTGGCCTGGTTCGGCGGGCGTGCGATGGAGCTCTTCCGGCCCGAGCGCTGGGTCGAGGAGTACGTCTGGAAGATGCACGTCGGCGCGGGTGCCGAGGCGGCCGCGCCGCGCTCGCTCGCCGAGCGGCACCGCTACGCCTTGGGCGAAGTGCGCGAGATCGTCGGCCGTATCTGGATGTGGGTGCTTGCCGGGGTTGCCGCCGGCGCCGCCTTCCACGGCTTTGTCCCCGAGTCCTGGGTCGCCGAACACCTAGGCGCTGGCTCGCTCTTGTCCGTGCCCGCGGCCGTCGTCTTAGGCGTACCGCTGTATTCGAACGCAACGGGAGTCGTGCCCGTCGCCGAAGCGCTGCTGGGCAAGGGTGTGCCGATCGGCACCGTCCTGGCCCTCATGATGAGCATCGCCGCGCTCTCCCTACCCGAGATGCTGATCCTGCGCAAAGTCATCAAGTGGCAAGCGCTTGCCATCTACGCATCGATTCTAGCTGTTGCCTTCACCCTAGTCGGTTGGAGCTTCAACGCTCTCGCCTAACCCCGAACCCGGAAGACCTTATGACCACTGTCATCGTCCTTGGAAGCGGCTGCAAAAAGTGCACAAAGACCGCCGAGCTGATCGAGAAGACCGCCAGCGAACTTGGCGTCGCGGTCACCGTCACGAAAGAGACCGACCTCGCCACGATCATGCAGTGGGGCGTCCTCGCGACACCCGGTGTGGTTGTTGACGAAACGCTTGTGCATTCGGGAAGCGTGCCTTCAAGCGACACGATCAAGAGTTGGCTTGCGAGCTGACTCGCTGTTGTCGATTTGCCCTTGGTGCCCGCCATTCCACGATTCAAGCCATGTTCATCAACAGTTCGCCGCTCTCGAAACCCCTACTGCTTGCGCTTCTTGCGCTGCCCATTCTGTCAAGTAGCTGTCGGTCGACAAGCTCGGACGCGTCGTTCGATTGGCTGACGGACTCTCCCTATTCGCCGACGTTTGCCGTGCTCGATACCGAGAGCAGCCTCGGGCCTTATGCGAACGAAACCAAGCCGATCACGCTTGCGGATCTTGTCAAGATGCACGGGCATGCCTGTGATGGTCTGGTGACGGCGGCGTGTGCCCTCAAGGTGGGGCTCGATGAGCTGTACCCGGACGGCGTGATCGACCGGACCGACACGGGCTGCGTCTCGAACAACTCGCCGTGTTATGGCGATGTGTCGGCGTACCTGACGGGCGGAAGGATTCGGTTCGGGACGCAGAAGATCGACCCCCAGATGGGGTCGCGGTTCCGCCTTGTTCGCTTCTCTACCGGCGAGGCCGTCGAGGTCCGCCTAGGTGAGGGTGTGTTCCCCGATGCGGTGCATGCGCTCGAGGCGCAACTGAAGAGCGGAACCTTCACGATGGAGCAATTGCGCGCATGCCAAACAGAGCAGTGGCGCTACGCGAAGGGGCTGCTGCAGCATCCGCTAGAGGAGTCGTTCGTGGTCCAGCGGCTTGAAGGCTACGCGTGGGAGCCAGACGCCTACGAGCACTTGGGCCGGCGTGGCGATGTGCTCAACAAGGACGCTCGCTAGGCGTGCGTGCAACGCAACTTGCGCGGGTCAGGCCTCTTAGCCCGCGGGGAAGTAGCGCTTCTTCAGCGCCAGCGAGGCGCGCACCAACAGGATGAGCGCGGGCACTTCGATCAAAGGCCCGACGACGCCCGCGAAGGCGGCGCCCGAGTTCAGGCCGAAGACGGAGATGGCGACCGCGATCGCAAGCTCGAAGTTGTTGCCGGTGGCGGTGAAGGCGACCGACGCGGTGATGGGGTAGCTCGCGCCGAGCTTCCTCGACAGCGCGAAGCTGATGAAGAACATCAGGACGAAGTAGATGATCAGCGGGATCGCGATGGTGAGGACGTCGAGGGGAATCTCGACGATCAGGTCGCCCTTCAGGCTGAACATCACCACGATCGTGAACAAGAGCGAGAGCAGCGTGATCGGCGAGATCTTTGGCAGGAACTTGTCGCGGTACCAGTCCTCACCCATGCGCTTGCGCAGGACCTGGCTTGACAGGAAGCCGGCCGCGAACGGGATGCCGAGATAGATGCCAACGCTCTCGAGCATCTGCGTGAAGGGAACCACGACGGTGTGTCCTTCGAGCCCCAAGAGCGGCGGCAGAACGCTGATGAAGAGCCACGCGTACGCGCCGTAGACGAACAGCTGGAAGAGGCTATTCAGCGCGACGAGCCCGGCCGCGTATTCGCTGGAGCCCTCACCCAGATCGTTCCACACCAAGACCATCGCAATGCAACGGGCCAGGCCGATCAGGATCAGGCCCGCCATGTACTCCGGCTTGTCGTGCAGGAACAAGAGCGCCAAGCCGAACATGAGAAGCGGCCCGACGATCCAGTTGAGAACCAGCGAGGCGCCCAGCACGCGCTTGTTGCGGAAGACCTCGCCAAGCTCTTCGTAGCGCACCTTCGCCAGCGGCGGGTACATCATCAGGATCAGCCCAATCGCCAGCGGGATGTTCGTATCACCGACTTCGAATCGGTGGATGAAGTCGGCCGTGCCGCTGACGAAACGCCCAAGCGCAACGCCGATGGCCATGGCGGCAAAGATCCACAGGGTCAGGAAGCGGTCGAGGAAAGAGAGCTTTTGAATCATGGCGTGAGTTGCGTGGCACAGGGCCTAAATCGCATATCGCCAATATACGATTTAGCGTGTTCAGAGGGCGCCTAGTTTTGACCAATTTGGGGCGACGAGGCAACGAGGCTTGCTGGACAGCTAGCTTTGGTGCAGGAGGACTCGTGGGCCTTGGATCCCTTTTGAGGGATACCCGGGTCCGGTTCAAGGTGCGCGACATCTTCATCTCCACTGAGCGCAAAAACGACCACATGCGCCTGCACATGGGCTTTATAGTGCGCATGTCAGCGCGGAATTGGGTTGCAAAGTGCGCGATTGGTGCTATCTTACGAGTCCGATCTCCTCAATCTGCTTGGCTCCCAAGCCAAAGCCCAACCCCCGCGACGCCGTGACCACGATGCCCCTGACCGCAACTGGATTCCGCTGGCAGATGACCGCTGTGGGTGCGCCGCTCGAGCGCACGGGCGAGGTCGAGTTCACCGCCGGATCGGGCGAAGCGCTGGTGCGCGTCGTCGGCTGCGGCGTGTGCCACACGGACCTTGGTTACTACTTTGACGGTGTCGCACCGCGGCACGCAATGCCGCTTGCGCTGGGCCACGAGATCAGCGGCGAGGTGCTGGCCGCGCCCGGCCGCGAGGACCTAGTGGGCAGGGCCGTGATCATCCCCGCCGTGACGCCGTGCGGCGAATGCGACGCGTGCAAGAAAGGCCGCGGGCCGATCTGCGCCAAACAGGTCATGCCCGGCAACGACATCCAGGGCGGCTTCGCGAGCCACTTGGTGGTGCCGAGCCGCGGGCTGTGTGTTGTGGACGAGGCCGGCGCGCTCACGGGCGAGACGCTGCGCGACTCGGGCTGCACGCTGGCCGAGCTGTCGGTCTTGGCCGATGCGGTCACGACTCCTTATCAAGCGATCGAGCGCAGCGGCTTGGCCGCGGGCGACCTCGCGATCGTGATCGGGCTGGGCGGCGTCGGCGGCTTCTGCGCACAGATCGCGGCGGCGAAAGGCGCGACGGTGGTGGGCATCGACATCAACGACGAGCGCTTGGCCATGATGGGCGAGTACGGCGTGTCGAAGACGTTCAACTCACGGACCGACGACATCCGCACGATCAAGAAAGCGCTGCGCAGTTGGGCCAAAGAACAGGGCTTGCCGCGCACCGGCTGGCGCATCTTTGAGTGCTCCGGCGCGGGCCCCGCGCAAGAGCTTGCGTGGAACTTGCTTGTCCACGATGCGTTCCTGTCCGTCGTCGGCTTCACGATGGCGAAGACCAACCTGCGCTTGTCGAACCTGATGGCGTTCGACGCGACCGCGCAAGGCAACTGGGGCTGCGTGCCCGAGTACTACCCGGGCGCGCTCGAACTCGTCCTTTCGGGCGCCGTCAAGCTGAAGCCGTTTGTCGAAGTGCATGCCCTTGACGACATCGCGCGCATCTTCGACGACGCGCACAACCACCGCCTCGCGGGCCGCGCCGTGCTTGTTCCGTAGCTGCGCGCCGATCCCCTCTTTCAACGCTCCTGCTTCCTCAAATCGAGACCCAGCCATGACCCTACCCGAGTTCAAGAACCACGACCTCGTCCCCACCAGCACCACCTTCGAAGGCCTGCGCTACGAGAAGCGCCCGGTGATCGACCGCAAAGGCAACGCGGTTGATGGGCTGTACACGGCGTGGATCATTCTGGACAACCCGAAGCAGTTCAACTCGTACACGACCGAGATGGCGAAGGGTGTGATCCTGAGCATGCGCCGCGCGTCAAACGAGCGCGATGTCGTCGCTGTCGTCTTCACCGCCGAGGGCAACCGCGCGTTCTGCACCGGTGGCAACACGAAGGAGTACGCCGAGTACTACTCGGGCCAGCCGGCCGAGTACATGGCCTACATGCGCCTGTTCAACGACATGGTCACGGCGATCCTGCACTGCGACAAGCCGGTGGTCTGCCGCGTCAACGGGATGCGCATTGCTGGCGGTCAAGAGATCGGCATGGCGTGCGACTTCACGGTCGCGAGTGACCTCGCGGTCTTCGGGCAAGCTGGCCCGCGGCATGGCTCGGCGCCGGATGGCGGCTCGACCGACTTCCTGCCGCTGTACGTTGGCATCGAGCGCGCGATGCAGTCGTGCACGCTGTGCGAGATGTGGACGGCGTACCAGGCTCTCACTTATGGCTTGATCACGGACGTCGTGCCGTGCTTGAAGGTCGACGGCGAGTTCATTCCGAACCCGACGGTCGAGACGGGCTGCGCGTCTGTGGGTGGCAAGCTTGTCTACGGCATGCCGAAAGCGGGCGACGACCTGGCTGCTGGCAAGGCGCTGTTGAAGTCGGGCGAGGTGGATCTGGCGCCGCTCGACGATGCGGTCAACGGCCTGATTGCGAAGCTCCTGGACACGTTCCCCGGGTGCATGTCGAAGACGATCGAGTCGGTGCGCAAGCACAAGCTGGCGCAGTGGGATAAGAACCGCGAGACGAACCGCTCGTGGCTCGGCTTGAACATGATGAACGAGGCGCAGGCCGGCTTCCGCGCGTTCAACGAGGGCCCGCGCGGCAACCGCGAGGTCGACTTCGTCAGCCTGCGCAAAAGGCTCGCGGCCGGCGAGCGCTGGAGCCACGAGTTCGTCGAGACGCTGATTCCGCGCGAAAAGGCGGAGGTCTAAGTTGGCCGTGGCAGCGAACGACTACAAGACCCTGCGACTCGAAGAGATCGAGGGCGGCAAGTACTGGCATCTCGTGATCGACGCGGGCAAGGGCAACGTGATCGGCCTTGAGGCGCTGACGGAACTGCGCGCGGTGTGGGCTGAGCTGCGTGTTTCCCCGCACGTGCGCGCGGTGATCTTGGATCACGCGGGCAAGAACTTCAGCTATGGCGCGAGCGTCGACGATCATGTGAAGGCGAAGGCGCCCGAGATGCTGGCGCTCTTGCACGGCTTCGCGAAAGAGGTCGTCTCGCTTGGCGTGCCAATCTTGGTGGCCGTGCGCGGCATGTGCTTGGGCGGCGGGCTCGAGCTGGCTCTTCTGGGTCAGCAGATCTTTGCCACGGAAGACGCGAAGTTCGGGCAGCCCGAGATCACTCTGGGTGTTTTTGCACCGCTCGGCTCGTTGCTTCTACCTTCGATGGTGGGCAACCAGCTGGCCGCCGACCTGCTTCTGTCGGGCCGCCTGATCGGCGCCGCGGAAGCGCAGGATGCCGGGCTTGTGGCCACGATCACAACGGGGCTTGGCGACAGTGCCGACCCGGGCGCGGCTGCGATCGCTTGGGCTAAAGAAAACCTAGCCGAGAAGAGCGCTGCCGCGATGCGCTTTGCAACACGCGCCCTCTGGGAGGGCCGCGACCATGCCTTCGCCCGTCGCCTCGATGGGCTCGAGCGCATGTACTTGGAAGAGTTGATGGAGACCCACGATGCCGTTGAAGGCATCGGCGCCTTCATTGACGGACGACGCACACCTGAATGGAAGGACGCCTGATGATCACCACAAACGAGGCCGGCGGCACGCTGGCGGAGTTGCCGCGCTTGGTCGAGAAGTGCGAGGCTGTGTGCCTCGACTTCGACTTCAAGACCGTGAGTGACTGGAAAGAGAAGAACCCCGGCAAGAAAGCGTTTGGCTTCTTGCCGACCTACGTGCCGCGCGAGTTGATTCACGCTGCGGGCATGCTGCCGGTGGGCGTGCTTGGCGCCGATGACTCGCTCGAGATCGTGCGCGGCGATGCGTGCTTCCAGAGCTACATCTGCCACCTGCCGCGCTCGGTCGTCGAGCTGGGCATGACGGGCCGTCTCGACTGCTTGTCGGGGATGATGTTTCCCTCGACGTGCGATGTGATCCGCAACTTGTCGGGCATCTGGAAGCTGCAGTTCCCAGAGAAGGTGTCTTTGTACTTCGATGCGCCGCAGAACTTCGACATGCAGATCGGCGGGGTCTTCTACCGGCGCGTGCTGGAAGAGATCTGGGAGGCGCTGCTGAAAGTGTCCGGAGTCGCTGCCACGAACGAGGACATCCTGGCCTCGATCAAGCTGTACAACGAAAACCGGCGCTTGACGTCGGTGATTTATGACATGCGCTCAGCGCGCCCGTGGGTCGCGCCTGCCTCCGAGGTCTACATCCTGATGCGCGCGGGCATGCAGCTGCCTGTGGAGGAGCACAACGCGATCCTCACCCGCTACATCGAGCTGATCGAAGACGAGGTGACCGCGGGTTCGCGCCGCGAGCTGGACAACGCGCGCGTGGTGGTCTCGGGCTCGTTCTGCGAGCAGCCGCCGCTGACGTTGGTGCGCACGCTGGAGCGCTCGGGTTGCTACGTCGTCGAAGACGACTACATGATGGTCACGCGCTGGCTCGGCAGCGAGGTGCCCAGCGATGGCGATGGCATGCACAACTTGGTGCAGGCGTACATGGACTACAAAGGCGAGTCGCCCGCGAAGTTCGTTCCCGACGGCCAAAAGAAGGGCACCGAATTGATCGGTCGCGTCAGGTCGACCGGCGGCGAGGGTGTCCTGTTCGCGGCGCCGAGCTTCTGCGACCCGGCGCTGCTCGACCAACCCATGTTGCAAGAGGCGCTCGACAAAGAGGGCATCAGCTACACCGCTTTCAAGTATTCCGAAAACACCGGGCAGATGCAGCCCATCCGCGAGCGCGCAGGCACCTTTGCGGACACCATCAAACTGTGGGGAGACGCATGAAGAACGAACTCGACGTAGATGCCAAACCGGTGATCGACAAGGAACAGTCCATGCTGGTCCAGAAGAAGATGATCGCCGATCACTTCACGAAGCTGACCCAGGCGAAGGACCTCGGCAAGAAGGTGGTCTACACCTTTGTGCCCGGCAACTTGACCGAACTGATGCTGTCGTTCGACACGCTGCCGGTCTTGCCGGAGATCAACGCTCTGCAATCGGGCATGCGCAAGATGTCGGGCGAGTACATCGCCGAGGCGGAGCGCCACGGCCACTCGGAAGATGTCTGCACGTACGTGAAGTGCGACATCGGCATGATGCTGAAGGGCAACATCGGCCCGACTGGCCAAAAGATTCCCGACCCGGACTTGCTGCTGCTGAGCTACACCGGCTGCTTCACGTTTTTGAAGTGGTTCGAGCTTCTGCGCGACAGGTACCCGAACTGCCCCGTGGCGATGCTGCACGTGCCGTATCAAGGGGAAGGCGAGTACACACCCGAGATGGTGAAGTACGTCGTCGAGCAGCTACAGAAGGAGATCATCCCGAAGTTCGAGAAGGTGACCGGGAATGACTTCAACGAAGACGCGCTGAAGCGCCTGCTGGCGAACTCGGCGATCGCGGAAGAGGACCTTGTGTGGGTGCTCGAAGCTGCGAAGAACCCGATCAGCCCGATCGATGCCTACTTCGGTGGCGTGTACTACATCGGCCCGATCTTCACGTCGTTCCGCGGAACGGAAAGCGCGATCGAGTACTACAAGCAGCTGCGCCAAGAGGTGCAGGCGCGCATCGATGCCGGCCTCGGTCCGATCACTCCGGACGGTCCGATGGAGGAGCAGAAGTTCCGGCTCGTCGTCGAGGGACCGCCCAACTGGACGAGCTTCCGCGAGTTCTGGAAGATGTTCTATGACGAGGGCGCAGTCGTTGTCGCGAGCACCTACACGAAGGTGGGCGGCGTCTACGATCGCGGCTTCCGTCACGACCCGGACAAGCCACTCGAGACGATGGCCGAGTACTGCCTGGGTTGCTACACGAACCTGAACCTTCCCGATCGCGTGAAGATGATGGCCGACTACGTGAAGGACTACAACGCGGACGGCTTCCTGATGAACTCGGTGAAGAGCTGCAACAGCTTCTCGTCCGGCCAACTGGTCATGCTGCGCGAAGTCGAGAAGCTGACCGGACGCGCCGGGGGGTTCATCGAGACCGACCTGGTTGATCCGCGCTACTTCTCGGCCTCGAACGTGAAGAACCGGCTCGAGAGTTACTTCCAGATGCTGGCGCAGAAGAAAGCTGGCCCACTTGAATCGGCCGAGGAGGTGACGGCTTGAAGTGCGTCATTGGAATCGACCTGGGCTCGACGACTACGAAAGCCGTCGTGCTCGACATGGATGAGCACGTGCTTGGACGCGGGATCACGAACAGCCGCTCGAACTACGACGTGGCTTGTGATGTTGCGCGGACAGAGGCGCTCTTGGACGCGCGCTTCAACCTGTTCAAGAGCGGTATCGAGAGCTTCCAGCAAATCGTCGGTGACGTTGATGCGTTCACCGAAGCGCTGCGCCAAGGCTTCCGTTTGCAGCAGCACCTAGAGACGCTTGGAGAGCTTGAGGCGACCTGCCGCAAGCTCGCCACGAGTGCCTTTGCGGAAGACGAGGCGCCGCGCGTGACGGCCGCTTACGACTCAGTGTTCGGCGCGATGCACGACGAGGCCGAAGAGCTGTTTGCGATCGATGCGGAGACGCGCTCGGACTTCTTCCGCGACATCGCGGGATCCAGCTACATGAAGCTGACCGACGATGCCGCGAGGGACGCGGAGTTGAGCTTCGAGAAGCTGCTTGGTATTTACGACAAGGCGATCCTGCTGGTCGAAGCGCACGTGTTCAACGTCGACCTGAGCGGTGTGCTTGGGCGGAGCCTCGAGCGTGCGCTCGACAACGCGAACGTGGGCGAAGAGCATCGCGACGAGTTCCGCGATGTTGTCAAGCACGTGGCCGAGCTCGAGCTCGAGCTTGCCGTGACGGTGGGGACCGGCTACGGCCGCGCGCGTCTGCCGTTCCCGAAGGAGTGGATCCGCAGCGAGATTCTTTGCCACGGTTTGGGCGCGCATGCGACGTTCCCCGAGACGCGCACGGTCTTGGACATCGGCGGCCAGGACACGAAGGCGATTCAGGTCGACGGCGCGGGCATCGTGACGTCGTTCCAGATGAACGACCGGTGCGCGGCCGGCTGCGGGCGCTACTTGGGGTACATCGCCGACGAGATGAACCTCGGGCTGCACGAGCTCGGGCCGCTGGCGCAAAAGTCGACGTCCACCGTGAAGATCAACTCGACGTGCACGGTCTTCGCGGGCGCAGAGCTGCGCGACCGCTTGGCCGCGGGCCAGAAGCGCGAGGACATCCTCGCCGGCTTGCACCGCGCGATCATCTTGCGGGCGATGAGCCTGCTTGCGCGCTCGGGCGGCGTCGACAACGAGTTCACGTTCACGGGCGGCGTCGCGAACAACGCGGCGGCCGTAGATGCTCTGCGCATCCTGATTGCCGAGAACTACGGCGAGGTCAAGCTGAACATCTCGCCGGCCTCGATCTACACCGGCGCCCATGGCGCGGCGATCTTCGCCGTCCGCGAGTTCCTGAATCCCACTACCATTGAAGAAGACGCGGCCGCCATGGCCGGAGGCGCCGCATGAGTTACTCAGTAGGAATCGACGCGGGATCGAGCGCGATCAAAGTTGTCGTGATGCAAAAGACCGGCGGCAGCGGTCACGACTCGACCCACGCGCTGTTGGGAGCCGGCCAGCGCCGCATTCGCGGGCGGGGATTCAACGACGTCGTCGAGGCGGCGATGGGCGAGGCGCTCGACAAGGCGGGCATCCGGCGGGACGAGATCGACTACTTCGCGACCACCGGCGAGGCCGAGGGCGTTGAGTTCCGCACGGGGCACTTCTACTCGATGACCACGCATGCGCGCGGTGGCTTGTTCCTGGATCCCGAGGCACGCGCGGCGATGGACGTCGGCGCGCTGCACGGCCGCGTGATCAAGATGGACGAGCGCGGCAAGGTGCTTGGTTATCGCATGACGAACCAGTGCGCATCGGGCTCGGGGCAGTTCCTTGAGAACATCAGCCGCTACCTCGGCGTGACTCGCGACGAGCTCGGCGAGCTCTCGAAGTCCGGCGAGGCGCCCGAGAAGGTCTCAGGTATCTGCGCCGTTCTTGCCGAGACCGACGTGATCAACATGGTCAGTCGTGGAATCTCGACCGCGAACATCTTGAAGGGTATCCACATCTCGATGGGGACGCGCTGCTTGAAGTTGGTCAAGAGCGCGAAGGCCTCGGGCACGATCATCATCACCGGCGGCCTAGCGCATGACGAAGGTCTTGTCGCCGCGATGGAGGAGATCAGCGACGAGAAGAAGTTCGGCTTCGACCTGCGCGTGCATCCCGACTCGGTCTACGCCGGCGCGATCGGCGCGGGCATCTGGGGTCTGTTCCGCCACGAGAAGCTGGCCGAGCGCGGCGGCCTCGCCACCGCGTAAGAGTTCATACGGTGCCAGGCACGATTCACCCTCTAAGCCACGGATGCTCTGCACCCGTGGCTTAGAGGGTGAATCGTGCCTGGCACCGTATGAACTCTCCGTATGAACCCTTACGCTCAACTACACTGACGACCATGTCCAAGACGACCTTTGATTTTGCGGGTGAGACCGCCATTGTGACCGGCGCTGCTGCTGGCATCGGGCGCGCGATCGCGCGTGCGCTCGGCGCGGCGGGCGCGCGTGTTCACGGCGTCGATGTCAACGCGCCTGCGGACCTCGACTCGGCCGACGACGGCATCACTTGGCACCCGGTGGATCTGCGTGACACGAGCGCCGTCGAGGCTCTCGTCGAGGGCATCGCGGCGTCCGGCGGCACGATCCACCACCTTGTCAACAACGCCGGCATCACACGCGACCGCGCGCTCTGGAAAATGGAGGACGAGGACTGGAACGCGGTCCTCGACGTCAACCTATCCGGCGCCTTCCGCATGCTGCGCGCGGTCGCCAAGCCGATGCGCACCGCCGGCGGCGGCAACATCGTGCAGATCGCGTCGATCAACGGCCTGCGTGGCAAGTTCGGCCAGTCGAACTACTCGGCCTCGAAGGCCGGCATCATCGCGCTGACCCGCACCGCCGCGCGCGAGCTCGGCCCCAAGGGCATCCGCGTGAACGCCATCGCTCCGGGCATGATCGAGACCGCGATGACCAAGGACCTGCCCGAAGCGATCCGCGAAAAGGCAACCCAAGAGACCTGCCTCGCGCGCCTCGCCGGCCCCGAAGTGATCGCCGAGACTGTCCTGTTCCTGCTCTCGAACGCCGCCCGCCACATCACCGGCACCGTCCTCCCCGTCGACGGCGGCCAGCTGGTGTAGCGTACGGAGCCACCTCTAAACGGATAGCTGTCAAGGACTAGTTCACCTAGCTCCTTCTGAAATGTAGATCGCGCTCGGTTGACGGCTCGAAGCCATTCACCTCTTCGGGCTCAATGTCCCATGTTGC
>Ga0316206_1000459_pt1 | contig 55209 bp, 39 predicted proteins | sample 6monthpyrite_MG_FD_204942 | JGI IMG/M metagenome (GOLD analysis project Ga0316206, IMG submission 204942) | Microbial mat bacterial communities from mineral coupon in-situ incubated in ocean water Damariscotta River, Maine, United States -... | ecosystem: Environmental > Aquatic > Marine >...
TTAAACAATTTATTATTTGCTTACCGACATTGGGCAACCTTGCGTCGGTACTTAGACGAAAAAACCGACGATGACAGAAATTTGTTATACGTGGATCAGACAGCTCAACGTACAACTCATACTCATATTGATTTTGGTCACGATTTTGACGATGACGGCTTTCTCGTTCTATTCGGCAAAAACCCAATCTGAACAACTCGCCGTCAGCATGAAACGCCAAGCCATGGTATTAGCCGAAAACCTGGCAGCCACTAGCGGCGACTATTTATTAAACCGTGACTATTCAGCCATCGAATTATCACTCATTCGTTCCGCTCGTTTTCCAGGGGTATTATTCATACAGATGTGTGATATCCAAGGAAAAGTTATCAGTGATGTTGTCAGCAATAACGAGCAAATGCCGCCGCAACCGCGCTTCGGCCAACAAAGACTCAAACCACCGTCAACCAAAACAAGTAAGATTGATATCAAAAATCAGCAAATGCTGATTTGGCAACCTATCCTGCTGGGCGAACATCTAGGCTGGATTCGAGTCGGCTACAATCTAGACGACATTAACAAAGCAAAAGTGCGCAACTGGCGAGAAAACCTGCTAGCTGGCTTGATTGCCGTCAGCTGCGCCATCCTATTACTCACCTTAGCACTTAAACGACCCATGGCTTCCATTGCACGTTACACCCGCTTTGCAGCAACCCTCAATGAAAATCATGGCAAACAAATACCTATTTGTAAAAACGCGATTGAATTGGAAAAGCTCGGAACAGCTCTCAATTGGGCATCGTCGAAATTGAACGAACAATCAAAAGAAATCAATAGCGCCATGAAATATCTTGAGCGACTCGCCGCCTTCCCCGAAATGAATCCCAACATTGTCCTATCAATTGATAGGGACGGAGAGATTAGCTACCTCAATCCACATGCGCAACAAGTACTATCCGAACTGAGCATAACACCAAAAGAAATAAAAAATTTATTACCTGCCAACATAGATACACTCATCCAACAGGATTCAAACGTACCAGTGAATGCATGCGAACTTGAAACGACGTTTGCAGACCGAACTTTTTTATGGACCTTTTCTCCAGTCAAAGGACAACAAATACTACATGGTTACGCTTTGGAAATTACCGAACGAGTCGCAGCCGAACAACAAGCGCAAGCCGCCTTAATGGACAAACTTAGCGCCAATGCCGCCAATAAGGAAAAAAGTCAATTTTTAGCAAACATGAGCCATGAATTGCGCACACCGCTGAATGCAATTATTGGATACAGCGAAATCCTAGAAGAAGACTTAGCTCACAACTTATCAGAGCAAGGCAGTGATATTAGAAAAATCCAACAGGCCGCCAAGCATCTATTAGCACTCATTAGCGACATCCTAGATTTATCAAAAATAGAAGCCGGTAAAATGGAATTGTTTATCGAAGAAGTTGATATTAAAAACTTAATCGATAATGTCATAGCAACCATCACACCGCTTACTCAAAAAAAATATAATAAGCTATCCGTGAAATACCACGGCAAAATGGGAAACATACATACCGATGTAACCAAATTGCGCCAAGTCTTATACAATTTGCTGAGCAACGCATGTAAATTTACTGAAAACGGCCAAATTACACTAACTGTATCTTGCCAGCAATCCAGCACTCAAATAAAAGGGATTGCATTTGAAGTAAAAGACTCAGGAATCGGCATGGACAGCACCCAATTGCATCGTATTTTTAAACCCTTTTCACAAGCAGATAATTCAACCACAAGAAAGTACGGAGGTACCGGATTAGGACTGTCAATTTCACAATGGTTCTGTGAAATGCTCGGCGGTAATATCAAGGTAGCCAGCGAAACGAATAAAGGATCAACTTTTACGGTATGGCTACCCAGTGGAGCCGTTAGTGATCAAAACAATGATCACCAAACAACTCAAAGTTGACAGATATAGGATAAGCGGTATCCAGTAGGCCCTAAAATGTTTTAAAAAAATGTAAATGTAGACCCTAACTTTTCTTTGAAACGTTAGGGTAGACTACGCCAATATTTTAGCAATATGTTGTGCTGTCTTACTGGCCTCTAGAAAAACCATCCCTACATTATTGCTAGTTTGCGTCACAAGCACAAGCGCAGCCATTTCATCGACATGCACTATAAGCACAAAACCACACTCGGCATCAATCATCAATTGCTTTAACTTTCCGCGCTTAAATTCCGAAGAGGCGGTTTCAGCAAGTGCTAACAAAGACGCACACATCACTCCCACCTGATCGGAATCAACACCTTCCCTCAATGAGGATGCAATGGTAACACCTTCGATACTCACTACTGCGGATGCCTCGACCTCAGCCGATGAATGACTAAGCTCCAACAACACCGTTCGGACTAACTTACTTTGCTGCTCAGAAAGTACGAAATTTCCATGTGTATTATTTTTCATAATTTTATTATTCCCCATTGATTAAAACCACATATACGACAAAAACACTTAAAGAAATCGTGCATTGTCATTTCCCTATTTTTTTGAAATCCATAATAGTTTATTTATACTTTAGATATTAGCAAAATCAATTTAGAACTCGCTAATTAAATTCGTGACTTAAACAAAACAACAGCCAATACCCAACAAAAACAATGTAACTCATACTCCCCAAAAGTTACATTATGAAGGCTTCTCGAAAAAAAATAAATAAATAATATATTTCGTATTATCTGTTGCTTATAAGCGACATCACTTCAATCAAAGTAATGAGTAACGCGATGCAGCACGGCAAAAATTTTACCTATCGGTAGACCCATAACAGACAACATTTTTTGACAAGTACATGAAAGGGTACTGTACTGAAAAAATGTCTGAATGATGGCAACCCCAAACATCATCAAACGCCATTCGGCTACGCCTATTGACAAATCTCATAAGAATTTTTCGTATTTGGCTCATTCATTTCTTTACAGTTTAAGGAATGGAAATTAAGTTAAGTTATACAAATTACACCCAGATTGGGTTTCTATTGCTTACTTATCAGAATATCAGGGAGTGTGATGAACTTGCCCTGGCGCACGCTTACCCAACAATAACAAACCGATCACCATGAAGAGCACGGCCACCGCCATACCAGCACGCTCGCTCTCAAAAATAGCAACCAAAATACCGTAACATAGTGGACCAAGAAATGAGGTTGCCTTACCAGAGATCATGTACAAACCAAAAATACTCGCACGCTGTTGCTCGGGTACAATTCGGGCCACCGTCGTTCGCGATGCCGATTGGATTGGGCCGACAAAAAACCCTAACGTCAAAGCCGCTATCCAAAACACCATTTCATTCGGTGCGACCAGGACAGCAATACTTAATACCAATAAACATATTAACGCCAATCTCACCGTATTAAAACCACCAATACGGTCTTCCAACCAACCAATGGATACCGCACCAAGCCCTGAAGTCACATTGATGGCAATGGCGAAATAAATCACTTGTTCTTGGGTAAAGCCAAATACTTTTGCCGCATAAATACCGCCGAACGCAAAAATCACCACCAGCGCATCCGCATAAAACATACGGGCAACAAAAAATCGTAACAACCCAGGGATTTCCCGTAACGAGCGAACCCCATCGCGCAATGTTGCGACAAAACCTTGCCGAGCAGTACTCGTCGCCCCCTCGGGAACAAATAAAAACGTTGGCAAAGCAAAAACCGCAAACCACAAAATAACCATTGGCATAATAATGCGCACCTGCTCATGAGTCTCTTTATCCAACCCAAAAGGAGCGGTTTCAGGCATAATAAACACAAACAAGGCAATCAACAGACAGACAATCGCGCCAAAATAACCAAACCCCCAGGACATACCAGAGACACGCCCCATTTCTTTTGCATTGGCGACATTAGGTAATAATGCATTATAAAAAGTAAAACTCGCTTCTAAAGCGATAATAGAAATACCAGCAAGAATCAACGCCGGCCAGACAAAACTCGCGGAAGGTTCAATAAACCATAACAAAGCCGTGGCAACACCCCCAACAACACTCATCACAGCTAACCAATATTTGCGACTTGCCCGTGCATCAGCTAAACCACCGAGCAACGGCGAAATGACCGCAATCACAATCGCCGCCACCGAGTTCATCCACGACCACAGCACGCTACCATTCTCTGGAGCCACCGTGGTTGTAAAATAAACTGCAAAAATAAAAGTCGCCTGTAATGTTAAAACCGGAGAGCTTGCCCAGTCGTACAAACCATAAGCCACTTGGTTGCGCCGCTTGATTCGCTTAGCTACTGCCTGATCACTCATAGTAAATTACTTCGATTTATCCAGCGAGTTGAGATAATACTCAGCAACTTTATGATGAGCATCTTCCATAAAAGACTTAAGTCGGAGTCGCTCGCTATCGATACTGTTATACACGCTCGATATCATCTCAATGACGTCCTTAGCTGACTCTCCACCTTCTAAATATTTATCAATATTTAGATAACGACAATAACCTTTCACCTTATCCCTGGTTGCTAACGGCACGACAACACAACCATTTAGCATACCAATCAACATGCCATGCAAGCGATCAGATATCACTATGTCAAGTCCAGCATACATATTTTCCAATTCAACGACACTAGTAGGCAATACCATCTTAATGTTCTCATTTGCAGCAGAAATTCTAATCATTTTTTTGACTAGAGCCTCATCTTCTTTCAAGTTAGTGACAAAAAAAACTAACTCACTACCCGCCTTTAAAGCAGCCCTCGAACATGCATTAACAAAATCATACAATTTCTCTGAAAATCCCCATCGAGAGTGCAAACACAATCCTATTTTCTTTGTGACACCATGTCGGATCTCGTACGCTTGTTCATTAAAAGCTAAAAAAGCACAATCAGGGACCAATTGATTATTTAGAATACCCATTTCATTTAACTTATTTAACGTTAAAGGATCACGCACCGCAAACTGCTTAACTTCCGAGAATCGCATTTTCAAAAACTTATTATAGGTTTTATTTGGTACGATGGAGATTGGACCATAAGTGACATTAGCAATCGGCATGCTCATTCCTAACGATCGCATATGCGCATGCACATCGAGCAATGAAAAAGGTAAATCCATTTCACCACCGACCACCACCACATGCTGGTACTCGTTTTTCTTCAGAAAATTACCAGAAACCCTAAATGGCTTTGTTAATCGATTAAAATAATTGTATGTAATAAATTTTTTTAAAAGTGGATATTTCCGCATTTGATGATCGGCTTCTCGCCTTAACTTGAATACAGAATCAATAATTTCAACACGCCCTTGGTATTTTACAATGGAGGGTAACGCAACAAAGCTGTCATACTTAAGTGGATAAGGATAAACATCAATGGTGATATCCTCTGATTTTTTTATGAGAAAATCACAAACCGCTTCAAAAATAAACAAGTCACCTACATTACCACAAAAATTAGCCGCTAGTAGTAGGATTTTTTTTGGCCGACTTGCCTTATTCATAAACACCTTACCTTTCAGAAAATCTCACATTGTAGTGATATTGAGTAGATACCTATAGCAAGCGATTTTTAACACTAATGCCCTATATTCTGCATCAGAGCATATCGCTTGATCCTTGGTTTTTCATGGCTTTCCTTCACTTGGTAATACAATCAGTATAACGCTCGATCAAAAAGTCCCATGTTAAATCAACGTCTTTTCGAGACTTTCACATATCCTGATATAAAATACAGCGAACAACATCTCAAGCATTGATATTACCACAAGCCCAATCCCAAAAAGTGTATGCCCTCAGGAAGCGCCATGCAAGGCATCCACCACCCTCCAACCAAGCGATGAACAACGACCCAATCCTGAAGTAAACCACCCACGTTGCCATTGCTGAGCTGATTCAAGACATCCCCATAAATGATTGATTTTCAGCCTAGCAGCCTATCAACTATACGTTTTAGGTACCCGTCAGACCCCATACCTCTTTAGCACTTTATCCTGATCAGAATCAAACACTCAGCCTACTTTAATGTGAAGATAGGTAAAATTAGGGCTGCTTTTCTCATAATAAAACATCCTATGCAAAAAATAATCATAAAAGAAATGACACTGCTCATGGGCATCGCTTTCATAACCGGGTTGTTATTAGGTTGGCATTCACGCTATTATCAAACAGAGGTGCCGGCGTGGTTTCTGCTATTTGCATCATTTATCATTGGCCTGGGATATTTGTATACCCGACGCAAGCACATCGCCCAATTTATCCACAAATATGATTCTGATTATTGAGCTTCAATATGCTATTAGAATTAAAACTCTTGCTGCTCATCGGTATTGCTAACGGAATTCCTGTTTTAACAAAAAAACAATGGGGAGAAAAATATAACTGGCCAATGGATGGAGGCAAACGCTTTGTTGATGGTCAACCACTGCTCGGCCCCTCAAAAACGCTGCGCGGTGTTATTTTGTCCGTTAGTTTAACACCTTTGGCTGCAATTTTAGTTGGCTTTCACTGGGAAATCGGTCTGCTAATCGGCCTGTTTGCCATGTTTGGCGACCTATTCTCAAGCTTTATCAAGCGGCGCTTACGACGCCCTTCTAGCAGCATGGCGCTAGGGCTCGACCAAATCCCGGAGTCGCTTTTCCCGCTACTCGCTTGCCAAGCTAGCTTATCGTTATCTTGGACAAGCATCGCTTTCATGGTCTTACTGTTTTTTATTGGTGAATTAGTGATATCGCGCATTTTATTTAAATTTAATTTACGCGATACCCCTTATTAGGAATGGGCCACTTTTAGATGATGCAACGTCACTTCTGGCGGACAATTAATGCGCACTCCAACAATACATGTACCCGCCCCCACCGACGTATAACCCACCATATTATGATAACGCCATGCTCCCGCCCCCATATATCTCGGACAATTCGCATCTAAGGTAATCGGGTAGCCTCCCGGCAAGCAAATTTGTCCACCATGGGTATGCCCACAGAGAATCACATCAAAGCCCGCGTGAGCCGCTTGTCGATAAATTTCCGGGGTGTGCGAAAGTAGGATCGTCACTTCGTCGTGATCAATACCTTGCACGGCCTTTTCGATGTTATCAACTCGAAAATAATGGGCATCATCAATGCCCACTAAGTGCAGGTTTTGATCTTCTCGACGAATCGTGACTGATTCGTTGAGCAGCATATTAATCTCCAACGATTCTAAACCAGGCACCATGCGCACCGTATCATGATTACCTAACACCGCATAAATCGGCGCTCGTAAATGGGCTCGCAATTTTTCCATACCTTGCAGCACAGCCTCATACGGACCGAATGTTTTCGCACGATAATCCCCCGTTAAAACACAGATATCGTATTCTAAGTCCGCCACGCTGTTGATGATGGCAGATACCGCATCGCGACTCATATCCACATGAAGATCAGTGATATGCAGCAAGGTCAAACCATCAAATGCAGGCGGTAAATTCGCTAATTCAATGGTATTATGTAGCACTCGAACATTGAGCGCATTACGCACCCCCCGTCGATACATACCCACCATGCGCAAACAATTTTTAATGACAGCATGAATGGAGTACCAATTTTCTAAATGAAAGAAATTCGCGCCTCGTTTAAATATTTTGGCCTCGCTGTCAGATTCTATACCTAAGCGCTGGCGTGCATGCAAACGCCCCAATCTTTTTTCTAAAACTGGCAAAATACCGTCATCGATCATATTTCAGCCTAATTATGCTCATTTATTATGCTGCCTATCAAAATCTTACGAATAACAACGTTAAATAACGAATTATCCCACGATCTAACTTGACGTAGCAATGTGATACAATAATACTCGTAGCGTCTGATATTTAGGTGTTGAGTGCGGTGCATATTTTTGTCCTGGCACCAACAGTAGGCGCTTTAGGCGAGGCGAAACGACAAGTCATAGTCGTTCTTATGGCGCAGAGTTTCACCAACAGTAGGCGCATTAGGCGACGCCGCCAGAGCGAAAATAGACCAGCAATAAAGCCTAAATATCAAATGCTACGAGTATATTATAAATTTTTCATCGCAAAATGTATTTTCACTATGTCAAAAAGACTTTTTCCATTTAACAACGATAATCACCAAGAAGCAGAATTTGTTGGTGAGCATTTACAACAACATGGTATTGAATATTATACAACACCAGGCAGTCTATTTACTTTTTCTAAGCCGGCGATTTGGGTAAAAAATGAGGAAGATTTTGCGGAAGCACAAAGAATTTTATTAGAAAATCAGCCACGTTATGCAAAAATGGCAAGAGAGCGCTATCAAGCAGAAACAGGGTATAATCCCAACGCCCCATTAAAAGAGCAAATTACTTTTCATCTTCGACATATCTACCGAAAAAGAAAACTGTTTCCACTTATCATTTTGGCGTTGGCTTTAATGTACGGATATTATTCAATGTTTTTTCAAATTTTTTAATGGGCCAGACACCACTTGCATCCGAGTTTTTTGTTTTTTTTCAATTCGCTCAATCGCCTTATCCAAGGCATTCTGACAAGCTTCATTGGTTATTTCCCCCTTCAATGCCTGCAAGTGTGTTAATGCGTCTTGACCACCAATTTTACCTAATGCAATAATCGCAGCGCGCACCACACTTGACTTAGGTGTGGTTAAGCATTTAGCCAACGCTGGAATCGCTTTTTTGCTTTTTAAACGCCCCAGTCCATCGGCGGCCACTTTTCTGTTATGATACTCAGGATCAGTCAGTAGCGAAATGAACATATCTTCAGCACGCTGATCTTTTAAATGTGATAAAACCTTGGTGACCTGCGATCGTGCATGACAATTCCAGCGGTCTGACTGTTGCGAAAAACGGACTAACTCTGGGACCACCTGATTACCATAGCTACATAAAACATCAATGATGGACTTTGCAAGATCCGCCTTTTCAGTGCCAATACAATGTTTAATGGCAGCAACAGATCTCGGGTCATATTTGCCACTTAAGAACAGTAACAAATTGGCCTTGGTATTACGTTGAGTATGAGCAATCACATTAAGGATTTGTGGCAAGACCTCATCACCTAACTTCTTTAATGCCATCCAGTCTTGCATCCATATGGCCATATACGCCTGATCTTCAATGCGTGATGGTTGCCAACGGATCGACTGCAATGCCGCCGCCACCAACATGCCAGTCTGTGGATCGCGCAATGCCCGCACTAAAGGCAGTAGCACAGATTTTCCACCCAGTTGTATTAGCGCATTTGCTGCCAATCCCCGCTGCGGATGTTGATTACATAAGAATCTGGCTAATTCAGGAATCGCTTGCGGATCATTAATCTCGGTTAAAGCATTGATGATCTGTGGCAATAATACCGACTCCGGCTGTTTTTCTTCGGCTAATAACAACTGCAATAAAACAGCAACTGATTTCTTTTCTTTTTTCAACCCTAACAATTGAATCGCCGCTTTCCGAACGGTCACTGAAGTATCTTGTAGTAAAACAAATAAGGTATCGCTATTATGGCGATCCAGTTGTCCATAAGCATCAATAGCCAACTCACAAACCATTTTATGCGGGCTTTTTAATGCATCAACCAGCACCTGCTCAGGTTGATGATGAAAATTCATTAGCGCTTGCATAGCACAAGCTAATGTTCTTCTATCGTGATGACAATGTAAAATACGTTGCAGAATAGTTAATGCCTCAGGCGATAAATCAAAAACAAAATTCGTGTCATTCGCTACCAGATAGTAAGCAATTTTTTCTTCTGTTGTTTTAGGTTTCCAACCCAAATAGCTCAAGGCCCTGACCGCATCTGGCCAATAATTCATGGAAAAATCCACAGCCATCTCGCTCAGCAAAACTAACGCGGTCTGATCCAACTTCAATGGGAGCAATCCCTTTGAATCACCTGACTTAATGATCTCTGATATTTCATACTCAAGCTTAGTTTTTTTAATGACGGATAAATCAATACCCAAACTGACTAAGGTGGCTTCCGCTGCATCTCGTATCGCTTGATTAGGATGTCGTAAATGATAGAGCACGGCTTTTTCGATTTTAGGATTTGGCAGTACACTCAATAACTGCAATAATAAAACAAGATGATTGTCTGGTATTTTTTGTAGCTGATGGATTAAACCATCAATTAATTGATCATTATTCAGCCTGACACACACTGACGCTAAGGCCGTACGTACCTTCGGTGACTCATCATAAATTAGCTGAAAGACAATGGGTTTGAATTCCAACAAAGTTTCTAGACTCAATGAGTTTAGCGCCTGCTCCCGGCGACTCGCTTGATTTGATAATAATTGGCGAACTAACTCTGGTATGGCATTAACCGCTTGATCATCAACATGATGGTGGTTGGCAGACTGACAATCCTCTTTAATTTTTATCAGCATTAATGCATCGAGTACTTCAACGTAATGGACTTTCAGCTGTGCATCGGTTTCTAAAGCGTAATAGCTCTTCAACATATCAATGGCAGGTGTTGCATTCAACTGCAACAATACCTGAAGTGCAAGTATCTTAATTTCTTTGTGCTGACAATCTAATGCATCACAAACGGCCAAAATACTTTGCTCGTGCGGTATCATTTTTAATGTATGCAGCGTATGTTTGATTAAATCACAATGCTCCTCCTTTGAGGAAGATACAATAATTTCATGCAAAAACGGAATGACAGCAGGGTCGGATATTTTTCCCAGGGCAGTTAGCACGGCATAACGCACATCCAACACACTATCACCTAATGCATCACATAACACAGAAACGCCCTGAGCATCACCAATGTTGCCCAAGGCGATAGCAACTTGTTTACGTAATTTCTTGCAACCACTATCTTTCAACAGTGCATTTAACATAGGTACCGCTGCAACACATTTTAACTCACCAAGCAAGGTTGCTGCCGCCATTTTACAATAACGCCCTTTTGCCGATAATTTATCAATTAGTGCCGTTGCAATGCCATCTCCCTTTAAGCGCAATGCTTTTACCGCCTCATTGACAATCCCCCAGCGATCATCCTGCAACGCGAACAAAAGTGCATCCGTCACCTTTTCATCTTGTTGTTGAATAATGAGTTGCAATGCTTTACGGCGAACTAAAGGACTTTTATCTTCCAAGCAAACCGTCAGCGGAGCTAAATCAATCGGCATATCCAACGAGTTGATTGCGGTAAGCAAAGCTACCCGCACATTGGATTCCTGATCAAAAAGTAAATGAAGAAGATAAGGTAATGCTTTTGCCGTAGGCAGCGCAGCAAGTGCTGATGCAGCTTGTTTGCGCACCTCTCGATGATCATCGCCTAAACAGTTTATTAAAAAATCGGCTCCACGCGAATCGAGGCGTTGTTCAAAACAAAAAATCAAACAAAGCTTTTCGTTAACTGTCAATGCATTATTATTCGCATAATCAAGCAAGCCAAGAATTACGTGAAAATTTAGCTTCGCTAATACAAGAGCAACGGAGGATAATTTAGTCGAATGCGCGTACATTTCAATAAATGACACGTCCTGGTCAGCCAGGTAATCTTTCGGCAATTGTTGTAATATACTTTTAATTCGTCGATTGGTTAATTCATCCTTCACCAAAAACTGCCCCACTACTTCTTTCGCAATTTATGCGGAATGCTGTCCTGCGGAAAATATGCTCTCACACATGAAAACTTAGGCAATCACAACACAACCCTATTCCATTCCTAAAAACCAACCGTACTCAAGTAATGACTCATTGATAGGTAGTCATTATTGTTTCGCTACATACTGGATAAGTCCTAATGTATCGACTGATACATGAAATGGCTTTAGAGAAACCGACATGCTGGCATCATTAACACAAATTTGCGATGAATAATTAATCAGCTATTCGTTAAGGGCGGCATTTTATGCGCTCAAATTTTGATGAGACAGCACCCAATCGACTACCAATCAATCAAAACAAATCTAAAAATTCAGCAAATGATGAATGATGTTAGCTTTGCGGTAACAGTGTTTCAGAAGGGGTTTCGCGGGTTAAGGGAACAAAAGCAACAGGTAATACATTTTTCGTAAAAATATCACCCTTTTCATCTTTCTCTAAAACAAATAATTCTTGGTGTAAATTCGGCAAACCAATGGGCAAAACCATCTTGCCACCCACTTTCAACTGTCCAATCAAGGGTTCCGGTAAGGCCGGCGCAGCCGCTGTGACGATAATACCATCATACGGCGCATGTTCTGGCCAGCCACGATAACCATCACCCTGCTTCACTTGTACATTATCAAAATGTAACTTGTGCAAGCGCTCGGTGGACTCGGCCGCTAACGCTGCAACGATTTCAAGGCTGTAAACTTGACGCGCCAGCAGAGATAATACCGCAGATTGATAACCACAACCCGTCCCGACTTCCAAAACAGTATGCGCATCATCGACAGCCAACAACTCTGTCATTAACGCCACAATGAAGGGTTGTGATATGGTTTGTCCATGGCTCAATGGCAATGCACTATCATCATAGGCACATGCTCGCATGGATGGCGGCACAAACTTTTCACGCAGTACGTTGGTCAACGCCTGTTCGGTTTTGACACTTAGCGAAGAAATGCCTGTCAAATGAGCGGTATACTTCATTTCATGACGAATCGTGTCCAACATGCCTGACACCTTATTCGAGGTTATGCTATCGAATATCTTCATGACGTTACCCACTCCTTGCCACCAGAACACAACTTATTCGACAAATTTCTTTTATCGACCAAACAGCGCTAAACTAATTATATACTTGTTATTGACTCGTTGAAAGCCTGGACCGTTAAGGGTTCAGGTAAATTAATGTATCGCTCTGATTTACCAGCCACAATAGGAGACCAGCAATGAAAAATACTTGGGTGCTTGTTGCCGATTCAGCTTCAGCCTTGCTTTATGAACAACGAGGTAAAGCTGACGTCAAGTTACACAAAACATTTTCGCACCCTGAGAGTCAAAAAAAAGGCACCGAATTAGCCTCAGATAGACCAGGACATAACCAATCCAAAGGTGATGGCCACGGCGCCTATGTTGATTCGACCTCACCAAAGGAATATGAAGCCGACCGATTCGCTCATGAATTAGCCAACACCCTAGAGCAAGGCCGAACAAAAAATAAATATTCCGATCTAGTCCTGGTTGCCGGCCCACAATTTTACGGATTATTAAACAAGCACCTCAATAAGCATGTCACTGCCATGATCAGCCAACACATTGATAAAGGATTAACCAATATTCCTGAACATGAACGCGTATCACGCTTAACTAACAGCTTAAAACCCTCGCTCGAACAATAAACAGGCAAATCATGTGGGCGGATGCTTTGCTTGTTTAAGGAATAGGCACGCAATAACTTCTCTATTCAAGCAATCAGCAGCACTGCCCACGCTCCACTGCTGCCATTAAAAAGCTAATCGTTGCAGCATCGCATGAGGCAGATCAATACTCAGCGGCAGATGCCGATCGGCAAAATACCAGCGCGCAAATGCTAATGCCGCCGTTTGATCAAATGAAGAATTCTTTTGCCAATGGAACCCACCCCCCACTTGCCAACGCGCCGTTACTTTTTTCACGCCCATTAATGAAAAGGCAAAACCCAATTCAGTTTTGTCGTCTTCACGATAATATCGATCATCTGGCGACAGAGGAAAAAAAGGACTTTTTGCTTCTTTAAACCAGGCACCACTTAACTGGAAATTCGCCTTAATTAACCAGGATTTATTTGCTGAACTGATATAATCCAATTGTCCACCAAGCTCAAACCAGTTTTGCGGACTAAAATATCCACCATGACCGAAAGTAAATTGGCTTAGGTTTTCCCGATAATGTAAATACGAAACATAAGGGCCATAATTCAAACTGAAGCGATCCGACATAGCATCACGCCGACTTAAAAAAGCCAACACAGATATCGATGTATTTGAATCGACCTGTTGCCCCTTGAGCCTCGCAACAGCCACCTGAGAATATAAATGCGTATCAGAACTTAACTGCCGCACATCACTCAATTGCAAAGCTGTTTTAAGCACTCGCCCCCAACGATCACCGGTATAAGGGTCTTGCATGCCAACATAAGACAACATCGAGTTTTTCACTGATTGTTCACTTAAACTTAATCGCCAATACCCTTTAGTCGTTTGTTGTAACATCCCCAATTGCCAGGTTGGCTTACTGGTCACTAGAGCATCCAGCGGTGTGCTACCAAGACTGAAAAAAAAGCTCGTCCACCCTTCTCGATAATAGTGAAGTTGCGGCTCCAACCCGGCATTCAGCCAACGATCTTGCGCAAATAAATAACTCTGTCTATCATTTGGCATTCGCCCAATAGGCGCATAGGGTGCCAAACGCCCACTGGACAAACGAATATTGTCAATCTGCAACCGCCACTGATGAATACCTTGCTGCACGACAGCCACATCGCTCATAGGAAGTCGCCATAATTGCAATTGATTTAAACCTTCCGTGCCACGTCGATGCAAATAACCAACACCACCGGTCACATGTGGGCTGTCAATATTTTGTAAACTCGCAAACATACCGGGCGATCGCTGTTGAGCCAATAAATATAATTTCCGGCTAAAATCCCGCTGGCTCAAGTGTTCATTCCATAATTCAACCACCGGACCCGCGACTTGCACTGCAACACTTTCGATGGTGCGCTTCTCACCCAATGCCAAATGACTATAAAAAAATCCTTTTGCAGTTTCTTCGTCCGGCTTGTTACGATAGAGCTGCTCAAACAGCTTAGCCGCTTCGGCATACATCGCTAAGTTGAAATAAGACCAGGCTTGCATTTTTTGATAATCCTGATCTAAAAGAAAAAATTTCTCTGCTTCTTTTAATTTTAGTAGGCAAAACTCATATTTCTCTTGCTGATAAAAGCGATTGGCACTCGTCACCAAAATATCCCACAAATGCTGTTTTAAACGAACATCTAGACCATCAAGCTTTCTCATAAAAATTTCTGCTTGCTGATACTTGCCTTGTTTCAAATACGTTAATACAACCGCATTGGCATTATCATCATCGGTGCGCCAATGCCAAGCCTGCTCAAACCAATACTCTGCAGCCACATATTCTTGCTGTTTAAACAGCGTCCATCCCAAGGCACTGGCGATATCCGTATCCTTACGTGCCAATATCTCCGGTGAAATTGCTTGCGCTATCATTGTCGCAGCCGCATAGTCCTCATTATCAAAAGCGACGAAAAAAGCACGTGTATTACAATAATAACGAAAATCAAACATTTGCTTTTTGATGGTAGCATTCATAATATATTCTTCTGCCCTACCAAATAACACTTTTAACTGCTCTAGCGGCATATTATGATCATCCGCTTTTTGCAGTGTCACCAGCCGGTGCTCATCGTTATCACATTGCTCGATAATTCGCAGATAAATTGCAAACGCCTGAGTAAAATCATTTAAATCAATATACGAATCAGCCAATGCCCAAAGATAATCAATCCGCTGACAATTAAATTTTTCTGGGTATTGTTGTTCAATCGCTATCATGGCTTGCCAATCCTTGTCATCAAAAACACGCTGCAAACGCTGCTGAATTTGCCACTCAGCAAGAAAATTTTTGATTTCGCTAGGCACTTGGTATGTTGGCTCCGTTTGCTTAACGGTGGCAAGCGCGTTTTGCAAGCCAGGGAAATTCTGCTCACCTAACAATGCCCATAATTTTTTCTCGTATTCATTTTGTCGCTTAGCGGGCTTATCGATTGTTTGGGTGATTCGAGCAGATAATGTGGGCTGAATCTTATTTTCAGGAGTTATTTCTAGTGGTATATCCCACTCAATGACATTGTTATGAGCCGCTGTTTCATACTTTAATATATCTGGTTGTGATTTTATCAAAGGATTAAGTAACTCTGAGTCTTGCTGCTCAGCCTCATCATCCACTTGATTAGTATTTTTATTGGGAAAAAATTTATTCACTGGCTTCGCAGGTAAAGGCGTATCAGAGGGTAACAAAGTTATTTCTTGACTCGGGCCTACTTCATTAAAAGTTTCACTTGACTTTTCTTTGGTGAAAAAGAAAATCAGCAAACCGGAAAAAGCAAGCCACAGAATAGCTAATACAAAATATATTCTCATGGGAGTTTCGCATCCACAGCAGCTAAGCGTGCCAGCAACGACAAACTATTCGAATAATAGTCTTCATCTTTGACATCTAATTTTAGTTTACCTTGATCATCAACGATATGTTCTTCATTTATCGTATGCCGCATTAATTCAAATACTTTATATGCTCCGGGTGATATGGCATATTGAGCAACATCGTCGTCATTAAGATTAGTCCATGCAGGCAAATAGTTTTTTGTTTTTTGCACATCCCAAAAAGACAAAAAAGGCTTCAATATTGCCGAATCATTTAATCCACCCCAGCTCAAATACAAAGGTATTCGTACCGCATCAAAAGAAAACCGAGGTGGGTATTTATCAGACAGAACCATATTTGACTCTAAACGAAGCCAATCCGGTGGTAATTGCCAGCGGCCAAAACGCGCTTTTTCTAACAAACTCAGTCCGCTATTAATTAACTCACGCCACAAAACATCGGGTTGCTGTTTATCAAACTCGATAAACGCAGGATAAATCCAATAGGACAGATTAATATCGACACCTTTTGCATCCTGAAAGCCATTGATGCCTGGCAACAATACCGGACCCACCGAAGATTGATAAATCAGATTATTTTTAATCGCGAGCACAATTTCATTGGCAGATTTACGCAATTTTTTTAAACGCCATTTATCTGCCGCCCGAAACAAAGCCCAAGCAATCAAAATGTCACCATCACTCGCATTATTCGTATCTTTAACCGGCGGGTGGTCAGCAGGATTCCAGCGCCACGCAAACAAACGATCTTGCCTAATTTGTAAATGCGCTTGAGTCCACTCCCATAGCTGTAAAAAAGTCGTTTTATCGTTATGTGCCACAGCAAGTAACATAGCAAAACCCTGTCCTTCCGAATGACTGACACCACACTGACCGGTATCAATCACACGACCACTTAAGGTAATGAATTTCGCTCGATACTCATTCCAAGCTTGCCGATCTAACTTGTGAGAAAGTGAACTACACGCGCTAAAAAAAGTGATCATCAAAAGAATGACAGGCACTACCCTAGCAAATGCAACAGCCCCTTCCTTTTTGGTCCACAACATAAAATTAATCATGACATAGCCACATGGGTTTTTCACCGTGATTGATTATTAGGAATGAGCGACGTAATAATCTCCCATTCCTAAACTACGAGTATATAACTATTTAAGATCTTTCACTGTGGGATGATGACGCAACTTATAATATCTCAGTGACAGATAGATAAGCCCACTCAGTAAAATTAACAGAAGCATAGTCAGCAAGGTTCCATAGACTGGGTACTTAGAAAAATAATAAGCTAAACCATGGTTAAAATTAATTTCACCAACGTGATATGTATCCGCCGCTGCCAGCCAATTTAGATCACTTGAAGACATATCCCATAACACAAGATCTCCCTGTAAATTATTCCAAAGTTCAGGTTTCACCAAGTGACTGACTCCCTGCCACAACAATTCTGAATTTTCTGCGGTAATAACAGTAGTGGTTTTACCTGATAACAAGGCGGATTCAAACTGAGTCATCACCACATTGTCCCCTAAACCACCAGACTGCCATACTTTCGCTGACTTAGTTTGTGCGTGCACTTGTTCAATACCCATGAAATCACTCCACAAATGGCTAATCGGCTGCCACCAACTGTCATCTGTTTTAGTGGATGTAATAGTATTCCGAAGTGGATAAGGAATTAGATTATATTCACCAAAAATCAACGGTGATGAGACCATGAGTGTTTTATCTAATGTTGCCAAGGAGCCTATCAATACAATATTTTTACTGAAATCTGGAATACCAAACGTCATTGTTAACTGGTATAGCGGAGTGCCAACAATTTGTCCTAATTTCCCAGCAAATGTCCACGCAGCGGCAAGTGTATAATCCTCTCGCTCCGAAACTTTTAGCAAGAGATCACTCCCATCGGGTGAAACGGTATAGGGAAATCCAGTTTTTGCAAGCAACTCAATATTGGGCATGCTCACATAATGCTTTGCATCGGGCAATGTAATCTGTGAGTCATCAAAAATAGTTAATGCTAAATTAGAGGTATGTGATGCCTCACATCGGTCACTAATAAATGGCATCAACAGAGGTTCAAATTTCAGTGTATTTTTGCCAGGTCCAAACGAGCGTACCGGAATATACAATTTATAATCCCTAAAAACACCGCCATTAACATCATTTAATAATACCGCCCTTTCAAATAAACCATTTAGTGAAATATTGAGCACAGAATCTTCTCGCAACGCCGCTCCATACGAGAAATGCAAGCTCAATTCAACATCCTTTTTATCTGATGAAAAAAGATCAGGGGGTATCCAAAAATCAAGACTGATATTTTTCCTATTACTTTCCTTATTACCCCACAATGTTGTGGTATTGTAACCAAGCTGCCGAAACTCATATTGCCCCTTCTCTTGCAACGTAGTCCGCGCAGTATATTTTGCTAACATCGACACTTGGGTATCGTTAACAAGCATCGAAGACGCTTTAGGCAGAGGAAAATTCATATGTGCAAACGCAGTGACTGATGTATTCACTTCCTGCTCATTGGTACCCGATATTACCAAAATAAAATGCTCGGAGTTTTTCCCGTTAGGATAAATCCCCAAATATCCATTGGTAATTTTATTCAATATATCACTTGATAGATACGGCAATAACTCCGTTCGTGTCCCGATAAGTATCGTATCGCGGCCAGCAAACGCCTGCCCACTAATATTTTTAAATATCGATTTAGATTTTATATTAACAGCCATATCAGATCGAAAATTAGCAAGCCGAAGATGATGTGCTTGTAAAGGCAAATAGTCCAAGCGCAATGCCACGCCTTGAGAAGTCAACGCCCCCCAATTCAAATGATAATCTTCCAGCTCATTGGTCGCCGTCACCACATTAAACTCATACTCTCTCCAAAGACGCCGATCAATCAAATCACTTAAATCGGATAATTGAGGAGATATTTTTTTGTTGCTTGCAGTGATCTCAAATTGAGTGGTCCCGGCATTTATCTGGGTCCACAATTCAGGTGCAGAAGGATCTTCACACTCAAGCGTGTAATGCTGTTGCGCGCTAAATGTGACTTTATTATAACCCTCGATCAAAACCTTGGTAGGTACATTGATATCAACAATACCTTTTGCTTGCGCTGGCTTTAACGGTAACTGTGCAATAACAATATCATTGATCAACACACCCAACTGAGAGCGACTCTCCAACAGTGAAATTGAATTAGTATACTCTAAATGTAATTTAACCTTATCCACATGGATACGAGGCGACAACGGCAAAAACAAATTATATTCACTATTATCAGTTCTCAACATAATTTGTTCAGAACTCGGCATCAAATCCGATAATGTTAGAATGCTACTGCGTTGATTGATACTAGTTGCAGCCAAAAGCAGGCTCGGTAATATAATGAATCCACCAAATACAACTAACTGTAGAAATCGCAACAAACGTTCAGTTAATGATATATTCAACGTATAACCTCAATATTTAGTGACTTAACGAATTATGTTAACAACCTTTGAAATGATATAAAAAATCTTAAAATTCTTAGAAATAGGTATACTCGTAGCGTTTGATATTTAGGTGTTGAGTGCGGTGCATATTTTTGTCCTGGCAAGGCGAAACGACAAGTCATAGTGGTTCTTATGGCGCGGAGTTTCAACGCCGCCAGGGCGAAAATAGGCTAGCAATAAATCCTAAATCTCAAACGCTACGAGTATACATGTTATCTTTCCTTAATATAAACCCATGACATTTGCACATAACGAATCACAAGCATCACCAAGAATTTCATTGCATAATTAAAAATCCAGGAAAAATGTTTCACAGTATGTTGCAGTCCAGTTTTTAATAAAAACCACACCGATCGCAATACGCTAGTATGCTCATTTCTACGTATCAAATATTGCCTCCATCGATCACTATCGCCATATATCAAACTCACTAATTCTGATTTTTTATGCAGACTCTCTACAATAAATTCCACTCCAAAACATGATTCTCCATTATTGATGAGTTGTTTATCATTAAATAACTCTGTAACTTGTACATTAAATTGACTATATTTTTTAAGCGGGCGGTTGTATATGCTCAGTGAAAAAATATTGCCAACTGGCATCTGAAACTGTTTATCACTGACAATCACACGCGCACCTCCCATGGATAAATCAACAATTTTCGCCACCAACTTACCATCAAACAAGCGTGCGGGAAGCCTGACTGGAACTCGAGGTGAACGGCGCACTTGCCGCTTTTCTAACAACGCACCGATAGCACCTAGCATGACAATCAAATTGATCGTTTCCCAAAATAAATTGGCAATCACCACATCATGGTCTGCTGTCCCCATCAGCAATCGATAAATCCCGAACATCATGGTAACCACAATAATGAAAAGTAAAATGTAAAAGGGAGCAAAAATTCCAGAAACAAAATTATGATCCAGTTTATTTTGTTTTGGCGTTACGACAAACTGAGGGGATAAGGGATTACGAAATACCTTGATCACCCCTATGGCATTAAAAAATGACTGCATCAACTCATAAAGCTCTGAAATAAAAGTCCAGCGAACTTTTCCAAATAATGTATTAGAGACTAAAATCGATGCCACTAAATGAGGAATCGTATAAGCAACAATCTCCATACCATTGGCATCATATATTTTCAAACCAAACACAAGATAAGCTGTTGGCGCCAACATAAAGATAATCCGCGCAAAACCAAAAAACCAAAAATATGAACTATTCAAATAGGCAATTTTTTGCCAAAGGCGTAATCCTTTTTGTCTAAGTGGATTTTTCAGAATAAAAATTTGCGTCATACCTTGAGCCCAGCGCACTCGTTGTCGAATGAAGTCAGTCAGAGTCGGCGGCTGTAATCCTGAGACCAGAGGTCTGCGCAAATAAGCACTACGATACCCATTTGCATGCAATACCATGGCAGTTTCCGCATCTTCCGTTACGCTAACCGTAGAAAGTCCGCCAATTTGTTCTAACGGCGCACGCCTTAAAATGGCCGCAGATCCACAAAAAAATGATGAATGCCAGAAATCCAGACCACGCTGTATCACCGAATAAAACATTTCGTTTTCGCTTGGCATGTGCTGGAATGACTCTAAGTTTTTTTCCAGTGGATCAGGGTTAATAAAGAAGTGAGGCGTCTGTACCAACGCCAATTTCGAATCATGTAAAAAACTACCAACGGTTTTTTCCAAAATGTCAACGGTCGGCACATGATCTGCATCTAACATCAATATCAATTCGCCATGGGTTTGTGTTAGCGCATAATTTAAGTTTCCCGCTTTCGCATTATCATTACGTGGTCGAGTTAAATAACGAATACCTATCAGCTGACATATCTCCTGTAAACGCTCATGCCGCTCTCTCGCTGCCTCACAAATCTCAACAATAGGATGCTGCCGTTTTTCATCCGTCCCACCATCATCCAACAAATAAATGTTGAGCTTATCTTTCGGATAACGTATTTGTGTGGCAGATAACATCGTTACTTCTAATAACGAAATATCTTCGTCATAGGTGGGTATGAAAATATCGACCGTAGGGTACTGTGATAATTCATCAGGAAGGGGCGTTGACTCTCGCTTCAACGGTTTAATATTAACAAACAGACCTAATAGATAGATGCTGATGCCATAAACTTCCGCAGCATATAGTGCAATAGAAAAAAAACTACTCCAAAAATCATGATAAGATAAAGTACTAAAAGTTCGCCAGAAAAAATATCTCAAGGTAAGATACATGCCTAACAGAATGATAAGCACTCGTACCCAGTCAGCTAACTCACCGCGTATTTTCTCTTTGACGTATAGAGGACGAAGAACAACAATCGTTATTATTATACAGACTGCCATTATTGCTTGCGCCTGCAAATCAATATCCATTGCGGCGGCATGAAATACAGAAAAAGCAAATAAACAGAACAGCCAAAAAACAACATTTACCTTCGTAAACAAGAAATTTGCCATGCATGGCTCCTTGCTGTGTCGTTGTAAATCGTTTGTTTTTGTAATTAGTATGGGTTTTTATCGATTAAAGCGTGTCATCATGCTCATTAACCCTGCGCGTGCAATCACCTGCCAGGCTACTGAGACAACAAATGCCTTAGTTGTTATTTTTTCAATAAAACTTAATTTTTTAATCTGTCATTTATTCTCCTTAGGAATGGAATTTAAGCCATGACACAGCAGGATATATCCCAAAATAAAGATATGTCACATGCTATGTCAATTTTTTGTGATATCGATCACATCGAGAGAAATAAATATAGAATTAGAATAAGCGAATACTCATCACAATTATCAAAGCACAGCACAAACTACTGAGCATTTTGTTGCAACTCATCTTCGTCCTGAAGTGGAGGTGGTATAAAATTTAAAAGCGATATTGGCTAAGCACATCCATATGTGCACCCAATACGCAGCACAAGAAGCAAACCCGACTATTTAACTATCTTAGTTTGGATTACCATTAAGCGACCTCAAACAAATCATTTAAACCAAGGGCTGTCTAAAAAAAAACACTCAAGCCTTGATCGATCCGTTTTGCTCGGATCGATTCGACAACAAGCACCTGGACTGAAACATATCAATTCATCATCAGATACTCGTACTATCTTCCTCAACCAAAAATTAACGAGCGTCACCTTTCATAATATTTAAATTTTCCCCGGTCACAGCATCTTTCACGCTACCGCTTTTCATACGCTGCAAGGTCACGTCACCCGCCTGACCGAACTTCATCATCGCCGCTCGGGTTCTTTCACCTCGACTTGTTGTGGTCGTGGCAAAAACAGATAAATACCCCACCTCATTGTCGATCATACGAATGGTGACTGGAATCGATTGACTATCGCCTTTGGCCATCGCCTCAAAAGTTATTTCTTGCTCCCCAGATACCAGCTCTAAGCCGCGATAAGGCACAACTTTGACTTTCAACCCCACCAAACGCGCTGTGGCAGTCACATCCAATATTGTTGTTATTTCATCACCCGCTTTAACAGTTTCTGGTTGATTGTAATCAATCTCAACCGGCGCCGTTGGTTTGGCTTGAGCAACGGGAACAACGGTAGCACATGCCCATAAAGCACAAAGACTAAAAAACAAAATACATACTCTTAACATAAATATACTCCAGAATTAACAACCACTCGCGCTGGACAACGCCAATGAATAAGTTATCGGTAAAAATCTGCTGCCGTTACGGCTAGCCACCGCTAATGCATGCTCACCCGTCTTATCATAATCACGCAGCACCCCCGATTTAAACTCTAAAAAACTATTAGGGAAATGAACAAATACATCAGCAGATGAGTCATCGACATCACTAATCGTGACTCGATAACATCCCGTAGCACTGATATTAAATCGAAAAAACTGACGGTTATAAAGTCGATTAGAATCGAGTGAATCGCTCTCTGAATCATTATTAAAAAAACCTAAAGTTTCCCCCGGCGACTTAGTCGAATCCGGAGAAATAAGCTGGTATAAACTGACTGTATTAGAGCTACCAAACGCATCAGCTACACGAATATTTTCACCTTCGGCCAACCTATCCACCTGAGTCGCTTTCAAGCCATTCATGCCCGCCTTCAGGCCCGCAATAAATGAAAAAATAGTGGTAAACGCTGGTGTTTCTTTTTGTTGCCCCACTAAGGCGCCATAAATATCTTTAAAAGCAACCTGAACACCGTCGCTATCTGTATTTACACCCTCCCCATCATACAGGTCAAATAAAATTTCATGAACCGATGATTCTGAATAAAAACCATCGAAGAGTAAGTCATGATCCCCATTTCCAAATGTACCAAACAGGGTATCGCTAACCGAGTCTTTTTCTAAGTTTAGCTCTAAGGCTACCGTCGCTTGATTCAACTCGGCTGTATCGTAATACAACGGCTCATCTAACATCATGCCTGCCCAGGCATTACCAAACCCTTCTGAAAAAGCCACCGTTGCATCTAAAATATCTTCCTCACCATGCCGCCCACCGATACTATCTGCACGACTTAATTTATCTTCAAAATAATGTGCCCACTCATGGGCAATCACATGAGCATCGTATTCATCCGTATCATTGTCTGCCGCACCTAGAATATATAACTCACCATCGGAATAAAATGATGTACCAATATCTCCTTCTGCTAATGTGCCTGCATTGGTATTATTATTAATACTCCAATTCACCGAAAGAAAGGGAAAATCTACCGCGCTATCGACACTTTTAATTTTCTGTTGAGACGTATAAATAGTATCCAAAATAGCAAATGGCGCGCCGTTACGGTTGCGATTAAACTCATCCCTATTTTCATTGAAGGTAGTCGTTGCATTAAAACTGACATCAAGTATCGGATCCTTGACAACCTCAACGGGAAACTCCACGAGATAAATCGAGTCTCCCTTGGTGTTATCAACCACGCGGGTATTCGGATCCTCAGGATTGCCCAGCTCGGCCCTGACTCTAACGAATACGGTTGTGTTTTCTTCAGCTTGCAAAGAATAATGACCGCGTTCATCCGTAGTGCCTTGAGAAATTATTTTTTTCTGCGACACATCCACCACCTGAACCACGGCACCCCGTATCGGTCTTTCTTCACTGGCCTGATAATCCAAGCCTCCATGAGTTACCGGAACAAACGTATAAGTCACGACACCCGCCACATGCACTTTTGCTGCATCACTACCACAACCATTCAACAATAAATAAATCGTTAAAATCAAAAAATATAATTGATACTTTTTCATAGGTTATTCCGGTTTCATAATTCTTCTTGAATATTTTTTAAAACGCTCAGTAATAACTGGCAACTCGTCAATATCACCATATGAGTGGAGTTGATCTTCCATTGCATGACGATACTTCGATGCATCTTCTGTTGACAAATAAGGTGCAACTTGTAACAAACTACCCGGGTAGTAACCCGTGCGGTATAAAGTTTCGATGGCCGACTGCCAAGCCGGTTGATTGTGACTAATATCCAGCGGCTCAGTCATCAGTACTTTATTCATTTTATCAGCCGCAGCCGTTAATGCAGACTGTTGCGCTTCATTAATATTTTTTACATCAATGCTAGCAAGCCTATCGCTGTCAGGTGATCCAATCACTGAACGCATTAAAACACCCTCATTGATTAGCGCAATTTGATAAGCAAGTATTGCCGCCAGCTGAGCTTCATTGGCTAGCTCACTAAACAAACCGCTGGTCATAAGAATAATGCCTCCAGGCACGCTGACCACATAGGGCTTGGGATTATCTAATATAGAGAATCGATAATTAGGATGCGGTTGTCTGGAATGCATTGCCACAGCATGCCCGACAAAATTCACATAGCTTTGTATTGAGCGATTTTTTACTGGCAGACCCCATTGCTGCATGACGTTGATGGCAACAGACTTGCCTAACTCACGCTCAACCAGATAAGAAATGTGTGCACTGTTATTTTTACTCGCCGATGCACAAGCGTAACAAGAGACACAAAGCAAGCCTAATAAAAAAACCGCACCCATTCGATTACTATTGGGAATGAATAAGTCATTAACTAACCACTCCTTACCTTTGATTAACTTACTCCGCATATTCAGCTAACTTCCCTTTCTTTAAGAAATGCGCTAATTTTTTTTGGCTGATGTGTATTGCCAAGATCTGATCCAACGCTTTTTGTAGCGATTGTTTAGATAACACCTCTGAGTCTGCTTCATCCGACTTAGCCTGCCGCTTAGAACGAATACTTCTTGAAGTATCAACGGCGGCCATCTGTAAGGGAGAGCTTTCCATCGGCATGAATAAGGACTCATCTAACGCCACAGGTTTAGTTTTACTCACTTTCCCTCGATAAATCCAGCCCGTCACGTTATCTGCTGTTTTCACTTGATACCAACGCTTTTGATACGCCAAGCGCTCTAGCTTAGCGCCGGAATTTAATACCGTTAGGGTTTGTGATGAGGCAGATCGCTCTGCTTTGAGTTTGGCAGTCGTTGAGCTGACCCATAAAAAATCTTGCGCTATCAGTGCCTGTGAAATGAAAAACAAAAGCAAACTAAACATAAAACGCATGATTAAAACCTTCTATTGCTCATCGTTAGAAACACCTTATGGTCATTCAGCAAGTGACGCACCAGAAGATGCAGTTTTGCGTGTGATATATTTTTCATGAGCACTCATATAGATCTCTTTAATCAGCTCATTACGTTGGTTTAGCTCCATAAAACCGCTTGAAAAATCACTGACCATAGGATCAATGGCCAGCTTCGCAGCGTAATATAAATGTCCTAACAAGTCCTTCGGGTCTTCATTACCGACGGCAAAGCGAATGGTGGTTGGCTGAATACCGGCTTCATGTAACTGTTGCTCATCTAACTCCGAATGCGTCGTCAACCCAGGACAACTCACAATAGTATTGGTCTGCCCCAAACTAATCATGTGTCCAAATGTTGGCTCTAGACAGTCAAAAAACCGTTGAAAGGCTTCTCTCGGAACACTATTTAATTCAACAGTAAACAAGGGTGCAGGCAGTCCTAAAAACATTAGCGTTTCACGTAACGCATAATTAGCATTATCCGCTAGACAATTCGAATTGACTGAAATGTCCGGATGCGAATTTAAAAATTCCACGAGTATTTGCGTATTTATGCACTTGGTTAGCATGCGCACGTCCAAGGTTCGCATACCCTGCAACACCTCATAGGCCGCATCTGCATTTAAAAACGCTCCTTTCACATAATAGACATTCCAGAACATGGTGTTCTCCCAGCCAGGTGATCCCTTGGGAACAAACATGTCTTCATTTTTCGCAATCACAGTCCCAGCAATAACCGAGCCGGTACCGGACATATCTTTGGTATAACTGTGAATGACAAAGTCCGGTCGCTCTTGCGGGTCATCACGTTGCAGCGGCTGTGACAAAAACGGCGTGCCCACCGTCGCATCCAGAATCACTCGTAAGCCACTTTCGTGAGCCGCCTTGCAGATCGCCGGCACATCAAGCACATAACCATGGGGGTTGGAAGGAGACTCCAAGTAAACATAGGTATCTCGCTGTACGCCCGGCTTGTTTACATAACGATCTGCATATTGCTGTTGCGTTGTTGCCCAACAGGCTAAAAATTCATCCGCAGTAACCCCATCAAAAGGAACCACCGCCACATTCAAATTGGCAGGCTTTGCATACCAGTCATAGATAAGCTGATGTGCTCCGCCATAAATATTTCGACTGGTAATCAAAACATCATTGCGCCCTAACACATGGGATAAAACAGCATCAATGGCGGCCATACCACTATTGTAATTCCACGCCAGATACTCGGACGCATGAGGACCTGCTTCCAAATCCACCACATGATTGGCTAACGACAATGAGGTTGGGTTTAACAGTCGAGAGTAAATTTCCAGCAGCAACTCTTTCCCTTGAAATGCATCCTCAATCCACTCAGCACAGGCATAAATATATGTGGCAGTACGTGCAATCACCGGCGTTGCCGAAAATAAGGCGGTCACATTATCAAAAATCGGATAGGCCCCCTTCGCCGTCAAAGTGGATTGATCATAACCTAACGATTGATATGTCTTGCGAAACGGTTGCTGCAAGCTATCCAATAATTTGGCCAACTGAAAACATAAAAACTTCTTTGCATTAAAATACGCCACTCGGTCGCTCTGATCTAAACCCTCTATGGTCTGCTGAGTAATTCGCCACATTTGCTGAAGGTCAGACTGTGATTCATAGAGTCGGTACGCAACGCGGGCTAATACCACGCCAAATTCACTTTCTGCATCAATACCAAAATGGTTAAGCTGTTCAACAACCAAGCCATCAATATGATTCGCCGTCGAAGTATGCCGCTTAGGCGACAACTTTTTTATTTCGCTAAATTCATCATTGGTAAAATTTCGATCTGCCATAAGCGTCCTTCTTTAGGTTAAGCACAAAACAGTATCAATAACTGACAAGTTATCATCGTCAAAATCATTCAGTTGCGGGAAGATCCAAATACCTTATTAAAACACTAATCCATTATCCCCTCGAAGATGCGTCCCCTTCAGAAGCCGCCTGAAAACAGACTGAATCGACGGCAACCCAAGCTGCTTGCGCATCTTTCCCGATCATATACTCGTAGCGTTTGATATTTAGGTGTTGAGTGCGGCGCATATTTTTGTCCTGGCAAGACGCAACGACGAAGAATAGTCATTCATATTGCGAGGAATTGCAACGCCGCCAGGGCGAAAATAGGCCAGCAATAAAGCCTAAATATCAGACGCTACGAGTATATACGTTAAATAGCGACAGTTGTCCGCCTAGCTCGATCAAAAAACATACATGTTCCAAGCTTGGCTCTTTTACCCATAGATTCTTATGCTGCGAAGCAAAGCGTTCGTAACAAGAGCTATTCTTGAGCAGCCTGCTAGCAAACCCAAACATCAAAGACTGGTCATTACGTATCGCATTGGATTCAAATGTTTTATCACAGCGCGATAGCTGGCCAATGACATTAATATTTATTTCAATACGCTACACTGGAAAACCCAATAATCCCATCTATGCTTAAGTAGCTACGATTCGTTGACTAAGAGATTACCCTAAAGATTTATGAAAAACCGTCGATGCATAGGGCACCTCGGCACAACCAGTTGCGCATGGGCTTTTCATATAGCAAAGCCTCTTATCATTCACATTAAAAATTAACAATGAAGCAATCACAATACCATAAGCAATACTCGATAAGAACTACTCGCCGTAGCATATTCATTAATAAATGTAACAATATTGAAACTTAACTTGGTTCATTTTAGTCTATAATGAAAAATATAAAGGGTGCGGCACTAAACTCGAATCGCGAGACCATATCACACCAACAATTAAACGTGCCAGACAACCGCAAAAAATGCACATATATACTGTAATAATGAAACACACACCTCTCTTTCATAGTCGTCCGGCAGTACATTTTATTCGCCAGCGAACTCAACAATAACAAACAATTAATTAGCTTTTAGTTTAATAACATCACAAGGAGACCTTAGATGGAACATCGCTGTAGTCAACGACACCAACTCAATCTTTCCGTACAAATATCAACCACACGTTTAGGTGAGCTTTCCGGCTTAGCAACTAACATTTCATCCGAAGGTATTTTTGTTAAGGTGCCAGAGCATCTCTTCCCAATAAACTCATTAACTAAAGTCAGCTTTCAAACGACTGCAAAAGAATTTCATTTAACCGCCTGTGTGATTCACACCAATCAGCGGGGTGCAGGCTTATTATTTGAACACCCAATCAACCTAAACCACACCCTACTGACTCAATTGCGAGCACAACATTCAACCGACGAACAAACCCTCATTGATAAGTGTGCATAATTCACCAGCCCATTAGCGCTTTCCCCATCATTTTTCTCATAAATAAGCGACATAGAGCTAACCCAGCGATAGCCATTTGGGTTAACTCTTAAGTCCTCTATTAGAATATAACTCAAGTACCTTTTCAGGAGGGCGCCCAATGGTGGCCATCACATCGTCGATGACAACAATGGGACGTTCAATTAATCGAGGATGACTGACCATTGCCTGAATCAGTGCCTCATCTGCGAGTGACTCATCATCCAATTTATTTTCCTTATATTCTGTTTCTTGCTGGCGCATCAATTCTCTCGGTTTCATCGCCAGCAAATTAAGAATCAAGCTCAAGCATGCGCTACTCGGTGGTATTTTCAAGTACTCGATAACTTCAGGATCAGCTCCATTTTCTTGCAAAAGCTGCAACGCCTGTCTTGATTTACTACATTTAGGGTTGTGATAAATCACCACGCTCACGGTCATTTCCTCTTTTTATCGTGCCACATCAATACACGTTACCTCATTTTTCTAAGCAATGGAAATAGCAAAATGATAGCCGGTAATATCCATTCGATGCTTCAGGTAAAAACGATGCGCAGCGTGTCGATGGACACTGGAATCCAAATGCAATTGTCCACATTGCTGCTCCATGGCAAAATCCAACAACCAACTCAATAGAAGCCCACCACAACCTTGCGATCGATATTTCTCCAGCGTGATTAAATCATCAACATAAACAAACTTACCCATAGCAAAGTTCTCTGTCACACGAAAACCAGCCAACGCCATGACATCGCGGTGTTCAAGCAAGGCTAATAACTGATAACCAGCCACTTGCTGGCGCTTAAATTGGCTCATGAATTCATGTTCAGCTAAATGCGATCTCAAGGCCGCCATAACAGGAAAACATTGCTGTATTTCATCATCTGACTGCATGAGCTTAAGTTGCGACATTGTATTATCCTTTATGCTTTTCATCAGGCCAAAAAAAAAGGCCGCAGATCATGAGAATCTGCGGCCTTTTTTGAGTATTGTGAATAATGTTTAGGTTGTTTGTACTCGCTCAAGGCACACAGATCGGACGCGCCGATACCAGCGCAGCAGCGTTTCAAACATAATCCGGAATTTAATGTGCAATGAGTTATTCATAAATCGTAATCTGACATCATCCAATTGTCCTGTCAACAAAAAATTGACTAAAATAGATAGATTCTTGCTAGTAACAGAAGAACAAAAGCAAATTATCGAAGTCGATAAGGAATGGGCGACGTGATAACTTCCCTGTTTGGCGCTCAGATTTGGTCTGTATTGGTTCGTTCTGATTGAGCAAAAACGCAGGAATAGTGGTTCTATTTCGAGTTTTTGTAATTGAAGAACGGGACAAGACGGGCGGAAGATGACGACTACATGGATGCAGGAGGTAGGGCGACTCAGGAGATAAAGCCGAGATGCGAAACAGGAACGTTATTGCGTCGCCCATTCCCAACATTACAGATAACAAAAATGGAAAAGCCTATTATTGATGATGCCTGACAAATACATTGCCGGTGATGGTTGGTTAAATCACCCAATGGACATTGAGAAACAGGCTAATCAAGCTTAAACAATCGTAACATAAACCAACCATTTTTTTACCAGATATTTTTCAACATTGACTTTGTGGGGACTCTATCACATGACAAACACAATACTATATATCGCAACCAGTCTGGATGGTTATATCGCTGATCGTGATGGTGGCATTGATTGGTTATCCACCATTGATGAATCAGATGATGATTACGGCTACCCCGATTTTTTTGATTCTATTGATGCACTCATCATGGGGAGCCACACCTATGAACAAATTCTCGGCTTTGGTGATTGGCCGTATGCCGGAAAACAATCCTATGTTTTTAGCCAACGCCCACTAAAAACACCTCATGAAAACATTGCTATCTTATCAAGCTCGCCAAATGATGCTTTACAGCACATTCATAAACAAGGCTATAATAAAATATGGCTGGTGGGCGGTGGACTATTGACCAGCTCACTACTGCAAGACAAACTCGTTGATGAATTTATCATTTCAATGATACCCATCTTGCTAGGTGAGGGAATTCCCTTGTTTTCAGCGAGTCGACCAGAAGAAAAATTAACCTTGGTCAACTCAAAACAATATCCAAGCGGCTTACTCCAAGTACATTATCGCCGCCAATAATAGCCCCTGATTGATGCATAAATAACCGAAAAAGCGAATTGATTCTACATTCAGCATCCGGACATGTGATAATCGCAAAGGGATTATCACATGGAGTTTCCTGGCCGATCGCCATACCACAGGGTATTAGCAAGCAAAGAAAAATCAATGCGGGATCAAGCGATAGACAAGTCAATCTTGATTAAACATACTCACACATTTGTATAGAGCGTAACTACATGGCGAATTTTAGCACACATCTTACCGTAGCTTCTGTGGCAAGCAGCATGCTAGCCAGCTTAGTTGTCACGGTGAGAGGTGAACAAATCGAAGAGGCAATTATTTATTTTTTTGCCGGTGCCCTAGGCGGCATCTTGCCTGATATCGATTCGGACAATTCTGCTGCCCTCAAATTCATCTTTACGCTATTTGCCGTATTAATTAGTGCCTTTATGATGGTCCAGCTAGCCGACGAATATGCCATCGCCACCTTGTGGGTCATTTGCATCACGAGCTTCTTACTGGTTCGCTTTGGTTTAATCCAAGTCTTCGCTAAATTTACCGTTCATCGAGGCATCTTCCATTCCATTTCTTCCGCCCTATTTTTTTGGTTTAGCACAACGATACTATGCTTCCATGTGGTCGGACTTTCCTCTTTGCAATCGTGGTTGATCGGTCTTTTTATATTTCTGGGGTACACCATTCATCTTCTGTTAGACGAACTCTACAGTGTCGACTTGTTCAACGTCCGGATAAAACGTTCCTTTGGCACCGCTTTTAAATTTGTCTATTTAAAAAGTGCTACCGCCTCTCTGTGCATGATCGCGATGATCTTAATTACCTTTAAATACACCCCCCCCATCGACCGATTTACCCATTTAATACTAAGCCAAGAAACCTATCAAACCATCTATAAAAAACTCATCCCTGAAAAATTATTATAAGAACTGGTGTTATTTCAGTATCCATCTTTTCATAATCAAGTGTGGGATGGGTAGAGCAAAGCGAAACCCATCAATACCAAGCCGATGTCTGGATAATAGCTACCGGAGCAATAAGGAATGAAAATTAAATAACTTGTCCAAGTTATTTAATTTTCATTCCTTAACACATACTCAATGCTTATTTTAATCCAGCGTCGCAACACCTTCATATCATTTAACATCGTTTTTGGTAACACCACGTAATCTTTTTTAATAGGTCCGGTAGGAAAATAACGCAGATGCTTTGTACCTTTCTCTTTTAATAATATCTCTCTTGATTTCTCAGGTAATTTTATTGCGAAACCAACAGGGGTTAACGATATGCAAATTCTCCCATCGACATAAACTGCCGCACCACTAAAGAAATGCTTACACTCCAAATTAACATCCTCAAACCTACCAGCAATCGCCTGCTCCATTATTACCGATAACCGATCTAGGTATCCCTTAGCCATATTCACCCTTTCCATGACATGCACCCTCCGCATATATAGATCTGGCCGTTGATATCCAGTCGCGTTTAGGGTGCGATCCAGCTCAGGGTTTGGGCTTGGTTTCAAACACCTTCATTTTCAAGGATGAAAATGTAGAGCGTATAGGGATATATTCACAGCGTGTTTTGAAACCAAGTCCAAACTCTAAGCTTTCAACTAGCGATGCAAACATAAGTTGATGTCTGGATATCAACTTCCGGAGCTATAACCAAACGCTTGACTAACCAAAACTGAACAAGAGCAAATAACCACTATCTGTAATAAAATATTATCTCGCTTAGCAAAGGAGATGTGATAATTTTATGATTTTTCATGGCGCTCTTTCGCCGACCATTTAAGCTAAATATTTTGTTACTGACTGCTCTTGCTTGCAATACTCTCGATCTATCAAACCTGCACTGCTTTTTCGTCTTATTCACCTCTTGTCTATTCTTCACACACTCCGGACAATTGGTTGTACCTTTTTCAATACCTGACATGCAAAACAGCAAGAAAAGTCAAAAAATATCTTTCAAAACATCATATGCTTGTTAGCAGAGATAGTGAACTGATACCGGAATCAGATTAAATTTTAACGTTATTTACACTAATTTGAGAGTTCATGATGAAAAATATTTTTAAGTTATTAGGCGTTATAGCATTGTTAGGGATAATTCTACTAACCACGGGTTGCGCGACAAAAGGTAATATGGTGTCAGATAGTGATAACCCGGGCATGACAAAATTAGTATACACTGTCAACATCAATTCACCTAAATCTGAATCCTGGAAAGTTTTAGCGGATTTTGCCAATCTAGATTGGTCGGCGGGGGTCACTGACGCACATTATCTCAATGATAAAAGAGGCGGTATTGGCATGGCTAGACACTGTGACTTGATTAACGATGGTTATATTGTGGAGCGCATTACCGAGTGGAACGAAGGGCGCGGATTCACCTATGTTATTGACGATGCCAGTGATCCAATATCTACTGATTCTTATGTAATATGGAGTATACATGGCAATGACAAGCAATCGAAAGTGACTTTTGAAGTGAACTATCAGTTAAAATATGGAATTCTGGGCGACTTAATGAATATAACCGTGGCTAGAAATAAATTCTCGAATCAAATTGCAGAGTTTATGAATGAACTAAAGACTCATGTGGAAAAACAAAGTTAAACAACGCATATATCCTTAGTCAAGGTTAGTAATAAATATTGTTAACCTCGATCTTACTTTTAATATTAACAGGAGGGAAACAACTTGATGACTCCTGAACGATTTTTTAATAGCATTGATTTTATAGAACAATCTCTATATGGAAAAATATCTGTAGATAATGTTGCACGGTCGGCAAATTATTCGACCTACCACTACTGCAGGATGTTTAAAGCAATCGTCGGGGATTCAGTGATGGTCTATGTCAGAAAACGACGCTTAACTGAAGCAGCAGATTTACTTGCCAAAACCGACACACCGATTTTAGAAATCGCATTGCAATGTCAATTTGATTCACAAGAAGCATTTACCCGTGCATTCAAAAATCAATTTAATGAGACACCAGGCAAATATCGAAAAATTAATGAGCGGTTTCGATTGCTCTACAAGAAAAAATTTGACTATGATTCCTTAGAACATAGAAATGAAGTGCTTAGCATACAGCCCAATATAATAACCAAGCCAGAGATGACAGTCATTGGTATATCGACAACTTATCAATATGATGACTTTAATCTTTCAAAAATGTGGTCCGTCTTTAAACAACGCAAAGCAGAAATCACAAGTATGATTCCCGATACTCATGGATTTGGTATATACGAAAATTATCAGGAAAATGCGGGGATAGACGAAACAACCGTGTTTACTTATCTTTGTTGTGCGGAAGTCTCTTCGTTGAATGACATTCCAGAAGGTATGGTAGGTCGCGTTATTCCGGAGCAAATGTATGCGGTATTCACACACAAGGGCACTGTCGATAACATAGACAACACACTACGATATATTTGGGGTGATTGGTTACCTACTTCTAAATATTCTTATGCGAACAAACCTGATTTTGAACTCTATTCCAAGAGATTTATCCCTGACAATCAAAAAAGCGAAATTGATTTATACATTCCGATTCAAGCGTAGTAAAATTTTTATAAATTAAGCAACATCAGATATTATTCATCAAGACTTTAAGGAAAAAACAATGAGTTCATTTTTAATTGTACACATCACCATAAAAAATCCGGAAAAATTGCAAACCTACGTCAGCCCGCAGGCGCTACGCTTGCAGAATTTGGTGCAGAAATATTAACTAAAGGAAAAATGATTAAAACACTGGTTGGCAAACATAATGGTCACTCAGCAGCTGTCATTAAATTTCCGGATCAAGCGACCACTGATGCTTGGTACAACTCTGCCAACTATCAAGCGCTGATTCCAAATCGAGATGAGGCTGCAGATATGGTTTTTATTAGTTACGATGAACCGTCGGTATAATTTTCTACCGTTAGAAAGCTAAAGAATGGACGACCAAATTGGGTTTGTATTCGTCCATTCCTAAGTACAATGCCACTATTTAGACACGCTAAAAAAAACTCCAGCCAATACAAGGATAACTCCGAATATTTTTTGGCTTGATATATGATCTTCGGGCAGCCCTAATATTCCGAAGTGGCCAGCGATAACTGACATTAATATTTGGCCTGCAATTGTTAATATAATAAACTGTCGAACACCTAAAATCGGCATTAACATACTCATACCTAATATCATAAATGCACTCAATACCCCTGCTATCAGATAAACAGGAGGCACATCTATCATATTCGATAGCGTATTAGTATCGCCTATTGCAATAAATATTATAATGGAAGTAATAAGCGCAATCGCAAAGAATAAAATATTCCCGGCAAGAGGCGAGCCCACGATCCTTGACGTTTCGCTAATCAACGGCATATATAGCGAGACGACTGCTCCCAACCCCAATGCGAAAAATATGTAAACTACATATTGCACTTTAAATTTATTTCATCAAATTAACTAATATTAAAATACTTGCTACACTTGATAATAGAATACTCAAAACCGCAGTAATTCGCCATATCCTCATGACAGAGAAAATCATGCCTACCGCATGCAAAAATCTAATTATCAGAAAGCTAAAAACCATAATTTGCATAACAAGATAATTTGTACTCTGTTCTTGCAATACAAAGATCATTAAAGCGAATGGAATAATATGCTCAAGCGAATTTGAATGAGCTCCAATAGCTATTTTTAATATTTCATTGTCGCCATCACCATGCCTAACTTTTCCCTTAATCCTGACACGAGACACATTAAAAGCTAATAAAGTTATAAGTATACCGCTCAAACCCACAAATAAATAAAATAAGTTCATTTCACTCCTTCATTGCATGCCATTGTTAGCCCTATATATTTTATTGGTACTGGATGAACCCCACCTCCGGATATATTTACCCACTTCACATGCTACAGCTCATTCTCGGCCTTTACCTGGCAACTCCGAGCAATCGAGAAAAGCTACTTCATAAGATCAATAGGATTACCACGACTCAAAAATTCCTTAAACTCATCTGAAATTCGAACATCGCTAGCGACACTTTCCCAAAAATCGTGCGCCATTCCCTTTATCTGCAAAAGCGTATCCTCATCAAGATTGATCGCTCTCTGAATCGGCGGTATAAAACAATACGGACCAACATCACCACTCTTCGGGGCAAAGCCCATAGAACACATATCATAGACAGGCAATAACCTGAAGACACTGCCATCGATAGCTAAGCTCAAATTACCCAAATGCATGTCCGTATTATTAATAAGACGACCAAAATTCCACAAAAACTCAGCCTCATAAACATGCTGCCAACGGATCAAATCTTTGTTATGAAGCGCCTCCATAACTCGTGGCCAATCATTTCCTAACCCAGTAAACTCAGCATCAACTGACAACAGTGAAAGCATAGACATTCGACCATACTCTCCAGTCCGATCAAAGCGCTGAGATTCTAAAAAAAGTCTGCCATCCATTTCAATTAATTGGGTTTCTGCTGCAAGAAAACTTTGGCGATGAATAGCTTCTGTTGCGTGATACTCTGTTATCAGGATATCACGCCATCGCCGAGCGAATGCACTATCACCTAAGGGAGAAAACTTAACAATGACATGAGCTGAGCGATCACCACAATACGCGGTAAACTTCGGTTGTTCACCCCCCGCAGACGAATCAGGAATAATACCATTCATGACACTATCCGCCAGTGCAGGATAATCCTTTGCTGTGCTGACAATCGGTTTACGCCTAACACGCAAATGCGCTTGCTGGCCAAACTTAAAATCGCCCGGAAGATCATCACCATTCGCTAGCAAATATCTCCCTATATGATGGGTATTCCAATACCTTGGATCAGGTGGAAAATCATTAGATTGCAAAGCCATCTCGGCAGCAATCTGACGCCCCATAAATCCTTGAGGAGTTAGATCACTTAAAAAATAGGGTAAATCATCATACAAACCATCCCTCCCCTCCCCTAACAATACAGCTAGTGCTCCCGCCAATAAATCCACAAAAAAACCACCATGAACCAGCGGACGTATCAGCGCGACTGACACCGTATTTCCATGCGCATCCACCATAAACAAAGGTAGTTTGTCGTCACCACCAAATGCATTGCGCGTCATTGCATAGCTAGGCGAACGTCCTCTCACTAACCTAATAACACGATCACCCATACCTCTCAGTTGGCGCGACACTGCGGCTTGGCTCAAACCTGTTGCGACCTGTATTTCTTTCGATGTTGCCGGACCTCGCTTCAAATATTCTCTAATAGATAGCGGCATACGAGTATTTCCTAGGAAAATAAATAACTCATAATGCGAATAGATAAATCGCTTATAAAACTAAAATATTTACCTTAATATCAATATATTATAATTTATCATCAAAATAATCGACTAGTATTATGACTAGAGTTTAGCATAATAATCCCACTATTATTAACCTCGCATAAGAACTAGCTATTTGCGAATAGTATTTTAAATATTTCAGCTGGATTTATAGACTGAGAAATTGCGCCACCCTGCGTATTTCAGATATTCATTCATTGAAAAGAGCCATCCATTGTTTTTGATCAACAACGCACCGTTTACTACGACTAGCAGCAAGCCGCTAAATTAGCCCCCATGCGCGACGCACGGATTCTATCCATCGGCGTTGGAATCGACTCGAATTATTTAATTGTTATGGCTAATCTTGGGTTTTAATAAAACACTGAATAAAAGCATTACCTGACTGATTCGCCATATAATTGGTTTCAGGATAACTGCTAAACGAACGACGCTCCACAATCACTCGATCGAAGAATGGTACAAATTGCCAACGCAATAATGGATAGCTAGAAAAACACGGAATTAATGCTCCGCCTTTACGCAAAGTACGCACTAACAGTGGAACAATTTCACTCCACAAATCCTCATCATTACACATGTCCTCAGGTAAATACGGATCGAAAAAAATGCCATCCACACTCGCTGGTTGCAATTGATGTACATACTCAAGAAAATCAGCCTGTACAATTTGCAATGTTGCAGGTAATGTCTTATGACGCTCGGTAAACAAATCTATCACTTTTTTATATTTTTCCACCACCACATGCTTTCGGCAATTTTCATGCTCAGCAATGCGCAATGTGGAAATACCTAAGCCAAGTCCCACCTCAAGAAATTCCGAGCCATAACCGCAGAGTATATCCGCAGATTCGTGCATCAACTGTTCTTCCCAGCCTTGCATGGCCTGACCGTCGTCAATGCTCAGAGTCACTTCCCCACCATCTGTTTCAACAAGTTCGATTTTCGGTGTTTCAGATTGACTGCTTTTAAACATACATTCCCTCCTCATTAAATACACTACGGTGTTGGCAGTTTCACACGATATGGCTCCCGCGCTAGTTTTTCTATGGCTGGTGTATGCGGTTTTCCGCATTGTTGCTGCTCAAGCACCACCTTAGCCAAACTGGCAATGGTCGGCATTTCAAAAAACATACGTAAAGGCACTTCTACCTGAAACGTATCAAACACACGAAACATCAGCTGTATGGCAAGTAACGAGTGGCCACCTAATTCAAAAAAATTATCTTGTATACCAACTTGACCTAAACCCAATAAATCAATCCAAATATCCGTCAGTATTTTTTCAACATGGCTACCCGGTGCCATATAATTGCCTTGCATAATCCAGTTGTTGGCTTCCGGTACAGGCAACGCCTGCCGATCCACTTTGCCGTTCGGCGTGAGCGGCAAGTGATTCAAAGGTACAAATACCGCCGGGATCATAAACTCCGGTAACCTTGTTTGCAGAAAATGGCGTAATTCACTGACTGTGGGCGACGACTGTTCATCCAATTCCACATAAGCGACCAAACGCTTCTCACCGGATGGATCATCATCCGCTATCACCACCGCTTGCCGAACGGCTGGCTGCTGTTGCAGGGTTACCTCAATGTCACACGCTTCGATACGAAATCCCCGCACCTTGAGCTGGTCATCCTCACGACCGACAAACATCACATTACCATCGGGCAAATATCTTCCCAAATCACCTGTTCGAAACCAACGGTCGTGTGCTTCAGCAATCGCAAACGGATTCACGCAAAATCGCTGCTCAGTCAGCGCTTGATCGGCTAAATACCCGCGAGCCAAATAGGGCGTGCGCACACAAATTTCACCCAATTCACCAATCCCCGTCAATTTCCCAGAGGCGCTTTGGATTAATAGCTGTACTCCCTCAATGCCTCGACCAATAGGTATAATGCTTTCTTTCCCTGGGATCATCTGATCGTCCAGAGCGCTTGTCTTCGGAACCTGAAAATAACTCATCGCCTGAGGCGTTTCCGTCGCCCCATAACTATTCACAATGGCGACTTGCGGTGCCATTTGGTACAACGTTGTCACATCTTGTCGGGTCAGTACATCACCCGCAAAAAACAAATAACGGAGTGAAGTAAGCGGGTTGCTATCATTAATTAAGTCATCGTGGATATGAAATCGTGCCGCCAGCAATTTCCCCATGGCTGGGCTTAAATGCATGATGCTAATCTGCTCCTGGTGAATCCAATCAACCAGTCGATCCGGCTCCATTAATGCCGCAGGCTCCGGAATGCACAAAGTCCCACCGAGGCAAAGCGGCGTAAAAATATCCCGCAGCAAGGGATCATGTGATAGACCTGAGATCATACTAAACCGGTCACTGGCATTCAGCTCCCAAACCTGCCGGTGCAGTTGGATGAAATGCGCCAATGGCCCATGTGTACCTAAGATACCTTTGGGCTGACCCGTTGAGCCTGAAGTGAAAGCAATATAAGCCAAATCTTGGGATTCACTCACAATATCTGGCATTTCTGTTGTAACATCGCGCAGCAAAGCATCTTGATCAAGTGCTTTTTTTGGCGGTAACACCAAACGACAACACCATGAATGCTCGTCAAGAAAATCCACCAGCTCTGCTGCTGGCGTTGCCGCCCATTGAATCCAAGCTTGCGGTTGTGCCAAACGTAAACAATCCACCAACCGTCGCGCAGGAAAAGCAGGGTCTAACAACACAAAAGCTGCCCCCGCTTTCAAAATGGCAAGCAATGCCCAGACTAAAGAAGCACTTCGATGTGCATAGACAGCCACCACATGTTGCCGCTGAATCCCCTTTGAACGTAACACATGAGCCAACTGGTTACTGCGCTTATGCAATTCTTCATACGTCCAGCTCTCATGCGGATCTTTCACCGCCAAAGAGGCAGGGTAACACTCCGCTATGTTAGCAAACATAACATGTACCGGTTGCCCAGGCTTTGTCTCCAATGTTGTTAAGGGATCGGGTAATGCGGAACGAGCGCAAGGTGTTAATAAAGACAAGTCAGCAATTTTCTGATCTGGCTTGTCAATCACCTGATAGAGCAAACATTCCAGTTGCCGTAACATTTCAGCCATGCGTTCATGCCCAAATAAATGCGTCGCATAAACCGCTCTGAGTTGCAGACAATCCTCAATTTCTTCAATATAAAGCGTTAAATCAAACTTGGATAATGCACTTTGCGGGTCAGCCTCCTCAGCATTTGAATGAGACTCTTGCCTGGCACCCGGTAATCCCAGCGGTGCCTCCGCATAATTAAGCATATTAAAGAAGACTTGAAATAACGGAGTACGACTTAAATTTCGCTCAGGTTGTAACTCTTCGAGTAATTTTTCAAACGGTATATCCTGATTGGCATACCCCTGCAACGCCGTATCACGTATGTCCTGCAAAAATTCGGTAAAAGTCAGTTGTTCAGACAAGTGACTGCGCAATGCCAAGGTATTTAGAAAAAAACCAATAAGTCCTTCGGTACACTCATGATTACGTCCAGCAATCGGAATACCAACAATAATATCTGGTTGAGCACTTAGCTTATAAAGAAGCACCTTGAATGCAGCCAGTAGGGTCATAAATAAGGTAACACCCTGTTGTTGACTGAATGTTTTTAAATCAGTCGAGCACTGTTCCGTCAACAATCGATATTGACTGGCCCCTTGATGACTTTGCACAGCCGGGCGCGCATAATCCACAGGTAACTCGATTTGTCCGGGCGCCCCCTGCAGCTGTTGTTGCCAATAGTGCAATTGTGATTGATAGGCCTCACTCTGTAACCATTGCCACTGCCATATGGCATAATCTGCATACTGGCTCGGTAACTCAGCGAGCGGTGAGTTTTGCCCGGAAGAAAATGCCTGATAGAGTGTGGTAAGCTCCTGGTAGAGTATCCCCATTGACCAACCATCCGCCACAATATGATGCAAAGTTAACAATAAAATATGCTGCCGTGGGCTCAAGCGCAGCAATGTGGTACGTAACAAAGGAGCCTGGCTTAAATCAAATGGCCGCCGCGCCTCCAGGTAAACCAAGCGCTGCGCCTCCCCTTCTCGTTCTGTTTCAGCCCGGTCTTGCAAATCAATCACTGTTAACGGTAAGCATAATTGCTCAGCAATTACCTGACAAGCTACACCGCCATGATTAGCAATGCTGGTGCGCAATATTTCATGCCGTTGAATCACTTCATTCACTGCTCGCTCAAGAATCGGCACATCAATAAACGCCTGCAAACGAATCGCATTGGGTATATTGTAAATCACTGACTCGGGCTCTAATTGACTTAAAAACCAGAGACGTTGTTGCGCAAAAGACAAAGCAACCGGGCTGAACGTTGCACGTCGAGTGATAACTTCATCCACATTAGCCAATGGCCGATGCTCACCGTGCAGCCAATGCGCCAATAATGCACGCTTGGATACTGACATCTGCGAGATTCGAACTTGCTGCTCCTCTTCATGAGACACTAAATATTTTCCTTTAACTTTCCAAAAGTTGTTGGGCTTCCGTTTCCGTTAATTGGTCTATTTCATTCAATAAAATGGTTTCAATGATTTTCGCCAGCTGGTGAATGGTCGGCGCTTCGAACAACTGCTGTAGCAAAATCGGTACTTGAAATGCCTCCCGAACCCGAGACAATAACTGAGTCGCAAGCAATGAATGTCCGCCTAACTCAAGAAAATTATCATGGATGCTAAGTTGCTCAATACCTAATAGCTCACGCCAAATCACCATCAAACGTTGTTCAATCGGTGATTGCGGTGCAACCAACTGCTCGGCAGAGCGATGTGTCAACTGGCAATGCAAGGCACGCATTTTAGGAATCTGTTGTTCGGCAATGAGACTTCTCAGATAAGCCACAGAAGGATCAGGGTAGCTAGCAAGCTGTTCCAGTAGCAATTGAAAGTGGCTTAATATATGTATCACACTGTCCCGGTGCAAACGATGTGTATCATGCACCAGACAAATACTTAGTTCGTTAGCCGTGGTCACGATAATGGTTAACGGATAGTTGGTTTGTGCCCCAATAAATTCACTCTCTGGCATGCCCTGCTGGGCAACAGATGGGAGCGGTACTGCCTGATCATTCACCGGATAATTTTCAAATACCAAGACACTCTCGTAAAGCGGCAATAAGCCCGGCAACTCTGACCACTGATGAATTTGTCCGGTAGAACAATATTCATATTGTCTTAATTCAAGATGCTGCGTTTGAAGTATTTGCAACCATGGCCAAATCAGTTGATCAACGGGAACAGTCACCCGAAATGGCAGGGTATTAATAAATAAACCAACCATCGAATTAACTCCAGAGAGTTCTGCTGGTCTTCCCGATACCGTAGTCCCAAACAACACCTCAGACTTAAGTGCATAACGACTGAGTATCAATGCCCAAACCCCTTGGATAATCGAATTAATCGTAACATGATGTTTGATCGCTAAACGCAGCAGTAGCATAGACGTATCTGCCCCAAGATGAACTTCTTGATAACCATAATGTGCTTGCTGCGACAACGGCAATGAATCCTGATCGACCGGAAAAGCCGTTGGTTGACGAAAGCCTTTCAGGGCTGTTTGCCAAAAGTGCTGCGCATGACTAGGATCTTGCTCGGTAAGCCAGGCAATATAATCTCGATAGGGCCGCACCGCTTCCAATTGAATGCTTTGTTTATGATAAAGCGCCGTATAAAAGCGAGCGACCTCCCCTGACACGATAGGAATACTCCAGCCATCCATGACAATATGATGGTGAGACCATACCAAAACACAAGACTTGTCAGTCACCCAAAAAACTGCCAACCGCATTAACGGAGCTTTTGATAAATCAAACCCACGTTGTCGGTCTAACTTCAGATAAGTCTTAATCGTCTGCTGTTGCTCAGTGTCTGGTAGTTTGCATAAATCATGCTGCTCAATAGGCAGACTGGCGTTACTCAGTACGATTTGCAACGGCTCTTTCTGAGCTTTCCAAACGAACGCGGTACGTAGAATCGGGTGCCGCTCCATGACATGTTGCCATGCCATTTCATAAGCCGCCACATCTAGCTTATTATCAACACTAAACACTTTTTGTTCTACATGGCGGCCAGTATTTTCCGAATGCAAGCTTTCCAGCAACATACCTTGCTGCTGGGGAGAGAGCACATAAATAGCCTCGATCGCATTACCACTCATATTAATCATCCTCAGTAGAAGCTAAGTTGACTTCGGCCATTACCTTGTCTAACTCGGACTGACTGAGTTGAACATCAGGGAAATCCGATGGTGTATAACTCACTTTATCAGCCGACTGACAAGTCTCAATGAGCAAACGTAAAGAGGCCATATAATCCTTGGCAATCGCTTGTACCGTCGCGGCTTTAAAGCAATTATCCAGATAAGCCCACTCAACTTCTAAACAACCATCAACCATTTGTGCATTCACCTCCAACAAATGATTCATGTTTTGCCGCAAGCTGCGTGCTGGGCCACTGCTTTCGGGTGCAGGTCCGTATTCAGCCACTGATGCCGAGGTCGGCCGAAACTGACCCATGTAATTAAAACTGATTTGTGGTTTAGGCAGATTCGCTAATTGTTGTTTGAGTGCTGGATCATCATGCAAGTAACGCAATAATCCATAACCTAACCCGTGAAGGGGAATCCCATGCAGTTGCTCCTTAATGTTAAGCAATGCCTCATCCAGCCTGACAGATTGCCCTAAATCCAGCAAGACAGGACAAATCGTAGTAAACCAACCCACCGTACGCGACAAATCCACATCCCCAAATAATGGTTCCCGTCCATGCCCTTCCAAATCGATAAGCTGTTGCCGCAAGCCAGTCCAACGCGCAAGTGTTTGTAGCAATGCGGTTAACAAACTGTCATTGATTTGCACATGATATATTTTTGGCAATTGCATCAACAATATTTGACTTTGAGATTTATCAAGACACAATGTCACCGTCTTGGCATGTGCCAGGCTACGATCATCATTGTGATAATCCACCGGCAGTGGGCTAGCCGTGTACTGAGATAACGCTTCAAAAAATGGCAGCGCTTGCGACAAAGTGATTGATTGAGCATATTCTGTCGATTTTTTCGACCAATATTGAAACGATGTGGTTTTCTCGGGCAACACAACTCGCTGCTGGTCACTTAACTGTCGATAGGCGGTAGTGAAATCTTCAAGCAAAATACGCCAGGACACACCATCCACCAACAAATGATGAACAATGAATAACAGGCGAGCCGACTGAACACCGCGCTTAAACATCACCACCTGCACTAATGGACCCTCACTCAAATCCAGGCTTGCCTGCCATTGCGCCGCTTTGCTCTCCATCAGCTCACGTTGTTCGGCTTCGGCAATACCCGCAACATCTTCCACAGCAAAAGGGATCGCATCCGTCATTTGCGAATAATGCTGGTTCCAACCATCGGCTGTCGCACTAAAATGCAAACGTAGTGCATCATGCTGGACTAACAAATGATATACTGCTTGCTCTACCAGAATTTCGTCAATCTCGGCAGGCACTTTTAACAATAATGTTTGATTAAAGTGATATGGATCTGGAAAATATTGCTCAAAAAACCAGTACTGAATGGGCGTTAACAAAACCTCACCGGTGAGCTGTTGCTGATCAGCTTGCACTTTCTCACTTATACCAGCGACCATCGCAAGCTCAGCGATGGTTTGTTGTTCGAAAACTTGTTTGGGAGTGATTTGCACCCCGGCATCATTGGCATGGGCGACAATCTGGATACTAAGAATAGAGTCACCCCCTAATTCAAAGAAATTATCTCGAATACCCACCTGTTCAATACCTAAGACTTCGACCCAAATTTCTGCCAAGGCTTGTTCCACGGGGCTTCGCGGAGCAACAAAAGCTTGTTCCAAATCCGATCTTGTAGCACTCGCTGCGGGTAACCCATGGCGGTCAATTTTACCGTTGGCATTCAAGGGTAACGCATCCAATAACACAAATTTTGTTGGCACCATATATTCAGGTAACTGGCGCTGCAAAAAGCTGCGTAACTGCTGCGTCATATCATGCGATGTCATGGCATGCAGTGGTTGATTCGCATAGTCCTGCCAACAACTTTTGAGTTTATACCCAGTCGGGAAAGAAAAATCAGGTATCGCTGACAATGGCTTATGCTCATGATTAAACTCCAATAAGACATCATAACAATCGCCACGACTGAGGTCCGACCAAGCAATACTGCAGCGATATGACAAGCTCTCCGCCAAATCCCAAAAGTCTTCCGGGTCCACATCATCCACATCAGTCACCTCAACCGATTTTTGCAATTCAGCAACCGTTGCATCACTCGCTACAGTTTCCAATCTAGCAAGCAAACGAATCTGTTGCTGAATCCGAGCATTCGGCACCTGTTTGATCAACAGCCTATCACTGGATTGATCTTGTAAAGCCTGCTGAACGACATCCATCGACAAGGCATCAGCGCTCCAATCCAGTTGCGAATACACGGCTTGTTGATCGGAAGGTGAACCAATCACCAACATCACATCATAACGATAGCAGGTCATCTCATTCCGATAATGCCCTCGTTTAAGCTGCACAAATACCTGACTAATTTGTGGAAAATGATCTTTCAATGCATAAAAAAATGCCGGATCAATCACTAACTCCCGCTCTTGGGATAAACGACTGCTGATACGTTTCTTTAAATTTGATACGGACATGGCACCATTCGCATTACTAAGCTCAACCGATGCATGAAAGGCTTCAAGCAATTGCAAGTTCCGAATATCACCGATGAAAATAACCCCACCCGCAGCGGTCACGGCGACCGCTTGTTGTAAAACACGCCGCAAGTAATCAATGCTCGGAAAATATTGAGTCACTGAATTAAGAATCACCGTATCAAAGGTTTTATTGGTGATCCCTTGAAAATCATCGGCGGTACATTGCAGCAATGAAACCTGTGGCAAGCCATGATGACTCAATTGTCGACTCACCTGCTCAAGCGCTTTTTCAGAAAAATCTGTCGCAACATACTCATCACATTGCGATACAAGTCGCCATAGCAATAAGCCCGTACCACAACCAATTTCTAATACGCGATCTAGTTTAAAGCCATTCAATCGTGATACCGTTTGTGCCACCCAATCGCGCATCTCTGGCTCCGGTATGGGCAAACCGGTGGCACTACTATTCCATCCGACAATATTAAAATCCGTATCCATTGCCGAATTTTCACTATAAATACCGTCATAGAGCGTTAACCAGTGCGATATTTGTTTGCCATCAATCGCTTGCGAAGAAACCAATGGATCAGACCAATCATAACCCGGTGAACTTACCACATAAGCGGTCAAACGCCGATCTTCAGCCGCCTCCTGCTGAAGCGCAACAGCGGCTTGCTGGATGCCCGTATGCTGGTCAAGTAACGTCTCAATTTCTCCTAATTCAATTCGGTAGCCACGGATCTTGACTTGACTGTCAATTCTACCAAGAAACTCGATACGGCCATCTTCCAGAAAACGCGCAAGATCACCTGTTTTATAAATCCGTTGTTTTGCCTCGGCTTTGCATGGATTAATAATAAATTTTTCTTGAGTTAACTCAGGTCGATGATGGTAACCACGCGCTAAACTATCACCGCCGATACATAATTCACCAGCGACCCCAATGGGCACTGGACGCAGCAAACTATCCAGAATATACACTTGTGTGTTAGCAATCGGACGACCGATATCTGGTGGCGTATGCAGTGATCCCCGATCAATGATGCCCCTGGTTGCCACAACGGTGCTTTCTGTCGGACCATAATGATTAATCAGCGCACAAGGTAAATCGTTAGCTGGCGGCTGATGAAGCGTATCACCCCCAGTGAGCAAGGCTTTTAAGGCCAGATTTGGCGGCCAAACCACCGCTAACATCGCTTCAGCCAAAGGGGTGGGAACAAAGCTATAAGTAATACCATACTCAGCGTAATAGGCTAACAGCTTAGCCGGTGAACTGCGGGTTTCATCATCGACAATATAAAGGCTTGCGCCTGCTGCCAAGTAAGGCCATATTTCCCAAACCGATGCATCAAACGCCGCCCCCGCTAATTGAGTGGCATGATCAGACCCATCAATCTGGTAGGTATGCAAATGCCAATTTACCAAGTTAGCCAGCCCGCCATGCTCGATTTCTACGCCTTTAGGTTTGCCGGTGGACCCAGAGGTATAAATGACATAAGCCAAGTCCGTTGCCGACACAGTATTGGCAGGGTTGGTCAATGGCTGCTGCTGAAAACACGTTGACTCCCTATCCAAACAAATTCGTCGGCCTTGGTACTCCGGTAAATTGTCCATCCAAGTTTGCTCGGTTAACAAAACCGCTGCTTGACTATCTTGCAACATATAAGTAATACGCGGCTGAGGATACGCCGGATCAAACGGAACATAGGCCCCTCCCGCTTTGAGCACACTGAGCTGAGCAATGATCATGTCAATGGAGCGTGTCATTAAAATACCAACTAATTTATCTGGCCCAATGCCTAAACTTTGTAAATAATGTGCCAGTTGATTGCTACGTTCATTTAATGCTCGATAAGTCAAGCGTTGTCTGCCGCAGATAACAGCGACCGATTCGGGATGCTGAGCCGCTTGATGTTCAACCCGCCGCTGAATGCAGAGACCTTTTGCATAGTTTAACGCGGTATCATTCCAGTCATGTAACAATGTCATGCGCTCTTGTGCGCTTAACATTGGCACATCAGCTAAGCTTTGTTGACGATTGTCGCACATACCCACCAAAACCGTTTGATAATGCGCTAACATGCGAGTGATCACGGCCTTATCAAAACGCCTGGGGTCATACAACATTCTGATTTCCATTTCTGTGCCCGGCACCACAATAATGCTCAAGGGGTAGTGAGTCATGGAAAAAGATGCCATCGGCTGGGCACGTAGTTGCTGCTTGTCCAGTGACGTTTCATCATGATGTTGATCACCCGAAAGCCCCATCAATGGATAATTCTCAAACCCCAAAATACTCTCAAAAAGTACTTGATCGGTTGCGATATCAGACCAATTTTGAATCTGAGATAATGGCGTATAATGGTATTGATTGGCTTCGGTTTGCTGTTCCTGCAGCTGATGTAGCCAAGCAAGCAATGGCATATCAGCGGGGACATGTACTCGTGCTGGCAACGTATTAATAAACAAGCCGATCATCGATTCTACACCGGGTAAGTCAGCCGGTCTACCTGATACCGCGTAACCATACAGTATGTCTTGCCGACCGCTATAGCGACTGAGCATGATTGACCAAGCGCCTTGAACCAAGGTGTTCAACGTCAACTTCTCTTGCCGCACCATCGCTTGCAATCGATCATTAATGGGTTTTGCTAACAAACAATGCTGGACATCGTATGGTTGCGCGCTATCCTGCAAACTTTTTCTCGCACAGCCAATATCAATCCGAGTTGGCACAGTAAAACCGGCTAACATTTTTCGCCAATAGGCCTCGGCTTGAGTCATATCCTGTCTCTGCTGCCAGGCGATATAATCACGAAAAGGTCGGCTCGCTGCTAGCTGCAGTGTTTCCCCCTGGCAAAATGTCTGGTAAAACATAAATACCTCGCGCAACAATAACGCGACACTCCAACCATCGAGTAACAGATGATGATGACTCCAAATAAAATAATGCGAATTTTTAGCACGTTGAATTATTGATAATCGCATCAACGGTGCTTGATCATGATCAAATCCACGAGCGCGATCTGCTGCTAAATAGTCGGCGAACTGCGCGACTTGACGCTCTTCTGGCAAGGCTCTCCAGTCAACAACCCTCATGGGTAACTGAGCATGACGAAAAACCATCTGAACCGGTTTGTCAGTCTCTTTCCAAAGAAAAGCGGTACGCAAAATTGAATGCCGATCTAACACGACTTGCCAAGCTCTGGTAAATGCAGAGACATTTAATGGGCCATCTAATGCCCAACTGATTTGCTCCACATACACACTAGATTCAGGCTCATACAGGCTATGAAATAACAAACCCTGTTGCAGTGGAGAAAGAGCGTAGATATCCTCAATTTGCTGCAAGTCCATATTAACCGCCTTTTGTTTTCGATATTTTTTGCATTAATTTGTCGAGCTGTTGCTGATTTAAACCAGCCAAAGGAAAATCAGAAGGTGTAAAGCCTCCGGCTTGCGCAGATAAACAATGTTCAATGAGCGCTTGTAACTTAGCTTGATAACACTCAGCCACTCGTTGAATAGTTGGTGATTCATGAATGTTTTGACTAAAACTCCAATCAACAACCAGTTGCCCTTTAGCAACATAAGCATTGATTTCTAATAAATAAGCTCGGCGCTGGGACGCGTCTCTGAGTGAACCATGACCAGCAACCGCCGATCCAAATAACGCTTGCTCAGAATGCATATCGCTAAACTGTCCCAGGTAATTAAAGCAAACCTGCGCCTGAGGTAATGCACTCAATGATTGAGACATTCCCGAGTTGTTATGTAGATAACGCATCACCCCATAACCAATCCCGTGATTCGGCAGAATACGTAACTGTTCTTTGGTAGATTTTAAAGCCGTACTTAATTGTAAACTCTCAGGGAGCGCTAACAATACCGGATAAATGCTGGTAAACCACCCTAGCGTTCTCGACAAATCCACATCATCAAATAATGGCTCTCGCCCATGCCCCTCCAGATCCACTAATTGCACGCTACCGGCTGACCAGTCGCTCAAAGCCAAAACCAAAGCCGTCAATAACACATCATTAATTTGGGTTCGATAAACCTTAGGGACTTGTTTCAATAATGCCTGGGTCTGGGACTGACTCAAAGAAACAGAAACCGTCGCTTCCGAAGCAACGCTATTCTCCCCATTCGGCTTATCTTCTGGTAATGGTTGAACGTTATGCCATGGCCCAGACAAATAATCATCTAATTGTTTGGTGAGCAGCGGCGATGTTGCATATTGATTTAATTGAGCGGCCCAATATTGAAACGAGGTGGTCTTGGCCGCCAACGCTACCGATTGACCATTGCTGAGTTGCTGATATACGGTGCGCAAGTCTTGCAAAAAAATTCGCCACGATACCCCATCGATAACCAAATGGTGGATAATAATAAGCAATTGAGCCACATTATCCCCATGCAAAAATACCGCGCCTCGAACCAATGGACCACTCGTCAAATTCAAACTGGCTTGAAACTGGGCAGTTTGCCTGGCTTGCACAGTTTGTTGTTCAGTTTCAGGCAAGGAGCTAAGATCTTCAATAGAAAACTTGAGTGTCTCATGATGTTCACCATACGTTTGTTGCCACCCCTGGGCATCATGCACAAAACGTAAATGCAACGCATCATGATGTGCCACCACCTGCTGCATGGCTTTTTCTAATATCGCCACATCAATGGCATCATTGAATTGCAGCAATAAGGCTTGATTATAATGATTAACATTTGACAGTTTTTGCTCGAAAAACCAGTGTTGAATAGGCGTAAGTTCAACCTGGCCTTGTAGCAAGCCTTGCTCGGCATGAAGCATTTTACCGGTACCCGCCGTAGCAGCCAACTCAGCAATGGTTTGATTCTGAAAAATTTGCATGGGGCTCAGCTGAACTCCCGCTTGATTGGCACGTGCAATGATTTGAATGCTAAGAATCGAGTCACCCCCCAATTCAAAAAAATTATCATGCACACCCACACGCTCAATCCCTAATATCTGCCCCCAAATGTCGGCTAAAATTTTCTCTTGCGATGTGCTTGGAGCGGCATAAGCGGATTCCATATGCTCTCGACCCAGAGCTGGCGACGGTAATGCCTGGCGATCGACTTTGCCACTGGCTGTTAACGGTAAAGCATCGAGCACAACAAAAAGTACTGGCAGCATATAAGCAGGTAATTTACTCTTTAAAAATTGGCGTAAGGCACTGATGGAAAAAACTTCATCGGTAACGGCCAAGACCAGATAAGCGACTAACTGCTTTTCACTCGGTCCATCTGTGCGCACGCTAACCACCGCTTGAGCAACCGCTGAATACTCACAAAGCACGGCTTCAACTTCACTGAGTTCAATACGAAACCCTCGAATATTTACTTGATCATCAGTACGCCCCAAGTACTCAATATTACCATCTGCTAAATAACGACCACGATCCCCGGTTTGATACAGATCAATGGCCGGTTGACCTGCGAATGAATGCCTAATGAATCGTTCTCGGGTAAGTGCTTCCCGCCCTAGATAAGCACGCGCCAATCCCAAACCCGCGATATATAACTCACCAGCCACACCCACCGGTAATGGCTGTCGATAACTATCCAGCAAATACACTTGCGTATTGGCAATAGGCTGACCAATCGGCACAGAAGTCAGATGCAAAGCCTGCCAATCATCAGGCACATCATAAATGGTGGTAGTGATTGTCGCCTCAGAAACACCATAGGAGTTACATAAGCGAGTGTCTTTAGGGACGATGCGCTGCCAGCGTATCAATGCATCCGATGAAACACTATCACTACCAACAATAAGTAAACGAAGTGCCGCTGGCAATCGCGTGGCGGTTTTCGTCAAATAATCCGTCCACGCCTGCCAAAAAATAACTGGCAAATTTAAAACACTCAGATCCAGTTTAGTCACTGCCTCCATAAATGGAGCGAATGCCGCCGTTTGCTTGGCACACAAAAACACCAGCGCGGCACCGCGCAATAAGCTAGGAAAAATTTCTTCCAACGCGACATCGAAACCAATGCTAGCAAATTGCAACACCCGATCATGGGCTTGCAAGCAATAGTGATCAGCAACCGCCAGATTGTGATTCGCTAAAGCCCGATGAGGTATCAGACAGCCTTTGGGAGTCCCTGTGGAACCAGAGGTATATATGACATAAGCCAGACTATCCTGGGTTACGTTATGGCTGGGTGTCACATTAGATTGCTCAGCGATGTTATGCCAGTGGCTATCCAAACAAACCAACGTGAGTCCGTGCCCAGCAAACTGTTCAAAAAATTTCTGCTGGGTAACGACAATCGTCACCTTTGCGTCCTGCATGATATAATGCAAACGATCCGCCGGACAAGCCGGGTCCAATGGTACAAAAGCACCACCCGCTTTTAAAATGGCCAACAGACCGATCACAAGCTCCGGCGAATGCTCAAGACACAAACCGACCAATACCTCGGGTCCCACCCCCAGCTTGCGCAAATAATGCGCACCCTGATTTGAACGCCGATGCAACTCGGCATATGTCAAAGACTGATGATTATGCAACACTGCCAAAGCGTCAGGGGAGCGTAACACTTGTTGCTCAAACAATTGATGGACACACGACTGCGGAAATTCAGGATGCGCCGTATCATTCCACACCGTCAACTGCTGCTGTTGTGCATCGGTTAACAAATTAAATTCAGACAGCCGTTTGGTCGGTGCCAACGACAAGCGATCCAGTAACAATAAATAATTCGCGACCATCCGCTCAATGGCCGTTTGGCTGAAGAGGTCGGTATTATATTCGATGCGACCACCCAGTTCATTTGCCTGCTCCCAGAGATCAAACGAAAGATCAAAACTTGCCATACCACAATCCACATCCAAGGATTGGATTGTGGCCGGTTGGGTTGGCTGTGAAGCATCACCCGCACTGCCCAACTGCAACAATTGAAAAGTCACTTGAAATAACGGATTGCGGCTTAAGTCACGTTGCGGATTTAATGCTTCAACCAATTTTTCAAAGGGTAAATCCTGATGAGCATAGGCACTTAATGCCACTTCATGCACTCGCTGTAACAATTCCAGAAAAGTTGGATTACCACTAAGGTCACTGCGAATCACTAGCGTATTGACAAAAAAACCAATTATGTCTTTTAATTCCGATCGATTTCGACCGGCGACCGGGGTTCCGACAACGATATCATCCTGTCCGGTATAACGTTGCAATAACATCTGAAAAACAGCTAACAAGGCCATGAATAAAGTAATCCCTTGCTGTTTACATAGCGCTTGTAATCGGTGATGAATGTCTGTCGGAATAATCAAGGGTAAACGGGCACCACGCAAAGAAGCCACCGCAGGTCGCGGCCGATCCGTCGGTAATTGCAATGTGGGAATATCGGCTAATTGCTGCTTCCAATAACTTAACTCAGCGCTAAGCACATCACCTTGCAAGTACTTGCGCTGCCATACGGCGTAATCAGCATATTGAACCGGGAGTTCCGCCAAAGCCGCCGCTTGCCCCTGAGCAAACGCACGGTAGAACTGGGTAAGTTCACGAAACAACACACTCATGGACCAACCATCCGAAATAATATGATGCAAGGTCAGCGATAAAATATAGTCACTGTCACCCAGCTGCAACAACTTAGCTCGTATTAACGGCCCGCTAGTCAGATCAAAAGGACGTTGCGCCAGTTCACTGACCAAACGCATCGCCTCCGCCTCAGACTGCCCTTTGAGGTCCACAAGCGGTACAACTAATTGGAAGTTTGGAGAAATGACTTGCATGGGTTGGCCATTGTCGGCCATGAATGTAGTGCGTAATGATTCGTGACGACGCACGACCTCGTTGAGCGATTGCTCAAGTACAGCCACGTGAAGCGGTGCACGGATGCGAATCGCACCAGCCATATTATAAAACGGAGTATTGGGCGCTAACTGGTCGAGAAACCAAAGCCGCTGTTGTGCAAATGACACAGGAAAAACATACACTTCTTCCGCCATAGCGAACATTCCTATTGACTAGGATTTTTCTAAATAGCACAAAACTGAATTGCGCTAAACCTCATCCCCAGCAGAAGCATAGTTTTATTATATTTCCTTTAATGACCATACGTTGACTTCACTCATCTGTCAAGAGCTATCCCCAACATCAACTTATGGATATAAACGGTGGATACTTATTCGGAAATGACTTACTTAACGGCAATGAATTGAACGAATATCATCCATATATTTATCAAGCTAAATGGGAAACATTACTGTACAAATAGCACTCATCCGCTCGTATTTACAGACTGCAGTCACTATGTCACAACATCCGATTTCATCACCTCATTATCCATTCCAACGATTTAGAAATCACTTGACAGAAACACTTGCCTTATTCACTTTTCTTAAAAATTTTTCAATAATGCAGACAGTGTTATAGTATCCTCTTCAAAATCCGAGGTATAGATCTGGTAGCTAATATCCAGTCGTGCGAAAAATGGGTAGCGCGAAGCGAAACCCATCATTAACAAATCGATGTCCGGATATAACCAGAATTATGTTA
>Ga0316206_1000460_pt1 | contig 55060 bp, 47 predicted proteins | sample 6monthpyrite_MG_FD_204942 | JGI IMG/M metagenome (GOLD analysis project Ga0316206, IMG submission 204942) | Microbial mat bacterial communities from mineral coupon in-situ incubated in ocean water Damariscotta River, Maine, United States -... | ecosystem: Environmental > Aquatic > Marine >...
CATCACATGATACTTTTAGAAGAGTTTTTATGATTTTAAATCCTGAAGATCTACTCGATATCTTTATTAAATGGGTTCAGGCAATAACAAAAGATACTGACTTAAAACAAATTTGTATTGATGGAAAATCTCTTAGAAAAGGTTTTGAAAAGGGGAAAGCAAGCTCTGCAATCCATATGATAAATGCCTGGTCGACAGGAGCGAGTCTTTATCTTGGTCAGTTAAAATCGGAAGGTAATAGTAATGAAATTAAAACAGTACCAAAGCTTCTAGACCGTTTAAGCATTAAAGGTTGCATCGTCTCAGCAGATGCTATGAGTTGCCTAACTAAAATAGCTCGGAAAATAATAGATAGGGCCCAGTGATAAATCGATTAGAAGAAAAGTAAATATTACAGGATGGGACGAAGACTTTCTACTTCAAGTCCTCATAGGTGATGGGAATTAGATGCGTAAGCCCTGAGGGGAATTTAAAAAATTCCTATAGCATTTGGAGGACCTGCAAACGGCAAAACATATTGTTCTTATTTACGGAGAAGAGCTGGCCCTATTGAATACGACTATAATGGTGAACCTCACGTCGACTGTCCAATTGGTTTTAGTAAAGCAAGTCTCGTGGGAACTGATAGTTGTGATGATCAGGCATTAAGCTCATATGGTGCTCAATATATTTTTTCAAAAAATTTAGAAAAGTATTGTAAAAATGGTTCAAAAAAGGAAATGAAAGAAATGGGAGAGATGGGACAGGACTCTTTTAGTCGAATTATTAGTAAAGAAGCTCAAGAAGCCCTCTTAATGGATAGTTTATAAGAATTAAATTTAATAACCATCCATAAGGTTTGTACTCTTAGACATACAGTATATATTATCTAGAAAAATAATTATGGAAACATTTACACAGCTCATTGCGCTGCGCGCCCACTCAATATAGTCTTATTGTTTAAACATTAAAAAAAAGGAAACTCATAATGAAACGCCATTCTTTGATATCTATTGCTGTCATTTTTGCCATGATTTTATCATTCGATTCATCTGCAGGGATCGTCAGTAAAGTAAAAAAAGCAGCAAAAAAAGTTGCAAAAGTTGCAGTCAAAGTTGCAGTACCAATTTTAGTCATCCCAGTCGCCGCCCCCATCGCTATCGTCACAAATCCCAAAGAAGCGATCAAAAACCCAAAGAAAGCGATTGAAAAAGCCAATGATAAAATGGGAGATATTCTTCACGACGTGGTAGCAGAGGCAGGTGATATCGGGCATCGAACTGTCAAAGAAATTGGTCGTGGCGGAGATCGGCTAATTGAAGAGGGCGAGCGGATGGTCTTGGACTTAGTGGAAATCTTGTTCTGTCCGAAAAATAGCAAACTCGTCGAAACGGGGTGGTGCCTCGATACGAAAGATAAGGTCATGAATTGCACCTCTCATCCGGAAGGTGTCAATTGTCAAATTACCAACCGCAAGGGGGAGGATTCCGGTCCTACCACCGGTCTGGAAAAAGCTGAAATAAAGTGGCAAGAGGCGCTCTCCTGGCTTAGAAAAACTGAGCTGCAAGACTTTTTAAATACCATGGAATCAAATTTCGATGCGCATTATAGAGATTCTTTGCAAGAAAAAAAGAGTCAAGACGTTTTTAGAGAGTTAGCAACCAACGCCTTTGAAAATGCACAAGAGCAATCAAATCAAGGCACAGAAATTAACGGCACCCCACAACAGCAAGCTGAACTTTTTATGACCATAAAGGGATTGCGGGCTTTGGTGGAAGGTGCTGGTGCGGGGTTCTCTAAAAATATTGGCGATACAATACATGCATTAATGAATCCGCTAAAAACCTATCACGACACAAAAGTAGCGATGGCCTCATTATTTGACTATATAGGCGCCAACTCAAATGAAAAAATATATTCCGAAATCGGTTTATTGCTAGCAAAAAATTGGGATAATTTTAAAAATGCAACGCCAGAGGAGGCGGGAAAACTGATCGGTAACTTATCGGCAGATTTTCTTGCGATGTATGTTGGGGGTGCTGCAATCGCCAAATTGGGCAAAAAGGCATTTGCACTTGTTAAAAATACTAAATTTTCAAATAAAGTTCTCGGGCTATCGGGTTCCGCTGGGAAGTTAGGTTTTAAATCAAAGGCCTCTGTAAAGGGATTTGCCGATTTAACTAAAAAAGCATCAGACATTAATATCAAAGATATTAAGCACCTAGAAAAATTAGTAGATTCATCAAAGGTCGCAAATAGAGGGGGACTAAATTATGCCCGCCCTCAGCTTCAAAAGAAACTCGTTAATCACGGTGCTGATTTTGGGGTAGACCAAGTAGATAATGCTTCAAATATCAGCAAATTTAAAAATGTTATAGACGGTCACATAAAAAAAGAGGGAACAATTCCAATTAAGGGAACCTACAGGAAAAATATTGAGGTAACTCACTATTACGACCCAGTAAATGACCTCAATGTAATGATGAAACCTAATGGAGATTTTATCAGTGGATGGAAATTAGGAAAAGAACAAATTGAAAATCTAATTAGAACAGGAAATGTACAATGAGTTATATTGAAAACAAAGAACTTTACCTTAATCTTTGTCGTAAGTTCTTGGCTGATAAGATTAAAAGTAAAGAATTTGAAAAATTGTATTACGAACAATGGCGAACCGACCGTGACAGTGAAACGGACGACTCTTACAAGAAGTCCCAGGAAAAAGATTGCGACAAAAAGTTTGTTGAGGTTGTGAATAAGATTTTTACTGGACTGGATGTATGTTGTCACGAGGGTCAACCTGACCATAGTATGGGCGAAATTACAGTTGAGGAATTAAAGCAAGAAATTAGAAACCATCTAAAAATATTAGATGTAGGTTAACCCTAAAACAGCGGCACTCATTCAACGTCAGTAAGTTCTGTACGGATGATTTTGCGTGAGTCAGTTCGACGTTTTTTATTGGACTCTTTTTTCGCTTCACACTTACGACCCCAATAAGCACCAGCACCTTTTTTGGCACCTGAATGTTCTGTTTTTCTTGCTTGATAGGCCATAAGTTATGCCGCTTTTCCACTGAATATGTCCTCTAATCTTTACCACGAGACTTTTCCACAGTTCTGCTAATCGATATCTATTACGATTTATTTTACACCACGTGGTCATTGCCTTTAGCTTCGCTGCAAATGTACCTTTCGCTGTTTTCACTTTTACTAATGGCAAACCCATACGGGATTTACCTAAGAAAAATGTGAACCCAAGAAATTTGAAAGTGCCTTGATACACTCCTTTGGATTAGGTGCCATGGGATTAGGTGCCGGATTAGGTGCCCGGATTAGGTGCCCGGATTAGGTGCCAGCGGATTAGGTGCCCGGATTAGGTGCCAGCGGATTAGGTGCCAGGAGACCTGTGAGAATATTTAAGTCAAGGTTCTATTCCATCCGACTTTGTCATGCCGGCCGCCTTAATTAGCCGAGAGGAAGTAAGAAAGGATAAGATTGTTAAGGCAGATGAAACTCCTCATAAAATGCTGGAAAATAAAAAGAGAAAAGAGAGCTGGTACCTTTGGGGGTTTTCCATAGAGAAGTCCTGTACTATTGGAAATAAGAAGATGGTTCTTACCCTTAACCCCACATAATCTAGGAAAAGTACCGACACCGCCGCCACCTAAAAATTACACGAACTAACTTCGGGAACATCACTTGCAGCGAGTTCACCATAAGATAGATTTACAGCGCCAGCGCGGAGATGATTCATCACCATGGAGGAGTTTTTCCCAATACACCTTTTAAAAACTTAAGATCGAAAAACTTCTCTGGAGCATACCCGGTGGCGAGATAGAGATTAAAAAAACCTTTAGCGTGAAGTTCAGCGGCGAAGACTTCCCCTTTGACACCATCACCTAGGTTGGAATCGATATAAAGTTTGGTATTATGGGAAATTAAAGTACTCTGTTTTAAAAATTCATTTGATGAAGAAAAGCATTGCAACTGAATATTTTTTTCTTTGGCCTTGCTTTTCCAAACGAGTCGAATTAAATCGTCATCATCAATTAATATGGCATCCACTGTGGGTGAAGTTTTTATGGAGATGGGGACGTGAATGGCCAAATTTTTAGGCAATAATGGAACATTAATAGTCGCACAACGTTCTCGTATTTTTTTATTTTCATAGTGGCTGGTGACTAGTATGGCCGAATTTTGAAGGTTTAGTTTTTCTATTAAATCGAGACCAGATAAATTTTGACCAAGGATTTCATAATCGAATAGGTACATGTATTGAGACGATTGATCACGCTTCTGATGCCAATTAATAATCTCGTTTGGATTGCTAAAATGGAGGATATTTATCTGGTGTTCATGAAGTTTTAGCGATGAGAATTTCGCATCCCATACTTGATGGATAGAAGAGTCATCATCTAAAATAACAATATTCATAGCAGGCGTAAGCTCTATATGATCTAAAAACCAACGGGGCGCAGGAGAACGTGGAAGTGTGATGATGACCCTCGTGCCTGTTGTTTTTTGCGACTTTAGCTCAAGTCTTCCACCCCAGCTCTCTATCGATTGTTTTGCATGGAATAGTCCAAGTCCCGAGCCGCTCTTTTTGCCAAAGGTGGCACCTTTTTTCATAAGCTTTGGAAGAATCTCCTGGGAAATTCCTGGGCCATTATCGACCACCTGAATTTCAGCATAATCTTTCGTAATAATAGGAACGATTTGGACATTGCCCGCCTCTATCATTGCCTCCACCGAATTATTAATAAGGTTAGAAAGTACTCTCCTAAATTCAACAGCATTAACTTTAACAAAGACTCCATAATGGTGTTGCGTAAAATCGGCCTCAATATCCAGGCCAATATGTTTACGATATTGAGTTCGCTTTTCTGCCAATAAAGGCGCTATTAGGCCAGTGAGCATATGATTTTCTAACTGATTATTATCATCGTCGGAATTTTTACTTTTAAAAAGTAAATTATCTGCAATATCGTGGATACGGCGAGCAGCATTTCTAATAATCGATCTTTTCTCTTCTGGTAACTCGTGGGCATCCGAAACAATCATGTCTAAGGCAGCGAGTGGTGAGCGTATATCGTGTGCAACCTGTGCTGCCTGTAAGTTTAAGACTTTTTCCTTAGTCGCCTCTATAATTTGATCTCTCGTGTCTGAAACATATTCGACATATTGGACGAATGCCTGCTTAAGATTATCAATTTCATTGCCCCCTCTCTTTTTATTGAGCGTAAGGTTACCTTTTAAATTAACATATTTTGTCAGTTCCCCAAGAGGGAATAAGACCTTTTTTCTGATTAAAAAAAGGCCATAAAACACTGAAGAAAGGAGAAAGACAACAACTATGCTCAGCACAAGTATAAAATTTCCCATTCTATTTTCAGAGATAGGTTTTATGCTGGTTTTGAGGTTATTATGTTTATCGTCTATAATTTCTTTAAGGGATGGAATAGTTTTAGATATTTTAATGAGTGAAAACCGGGTAATCAAATAAGCTTTTAATTTAGCACCTGGGCCATCTTGATATTGATCATCAAATTGAATTTTCTTTGTGTATTGAATTATATTGTCGCTTGATTTACTCCAGCCTTCATTAAGCGCCAAAGATTTTTTATTTTTACCCACTTGCCACTCGTTGCTCATCAATACATTCTTACGTAAATCTATTAAGGCCCAAGAATCTATATGCAAGTCTTTATTGGCAAAATTTACGACTTTTCCATAAACAAGATTTCGTGTGTATCCTCTTAGGTTTTCTGGTGAGTAAAGATAATTTGCCAGATCTTGGTCCCTGGCAATATTATTAATCGCAAATTCAATATTGCGTTGAATATGCTGGAAGCTACGCTCTGTCGTGTCCATTGCACTTTTTTCAATTAAAAGGATATTTTTTTTTAGCCCGTTATAATTGCTCAAGATAAGGACAACCGAGCAAACGAAGGGCACCAGCGCAGAAAATATAATGACAAACAGGAGGTCTTTACGAATTGACGATTTAATATCTGACATGCGACCACCACTTATTAATTTGTTTATGCTCTTCTGTCGTGGGGGAGTTTAATATCAGAGGCTTTGTGAACTTTAATTTTTTTTCTAAATCTTTATATAAATTTTTGAAAGGTGGGATTAGATAATCATTATGCTTTTTATAAGGTGAAAAATATTGTGAGTACATACCGTTAAAAGTCGTATTTTTTTTATTCGAGAGCCTTTCTATAAATTTCTTAACTTTTAATTTATGAGCAGCTGATTTATTTGTATTTAACATGCAAATCATATCGTATCCGATAACGGGTCGCTTCTCGGGAATACTCAATGCAATTTGCTGCCCTACCGGTTTCTTTAATGAACTTAAGACAGCACCATGCCAACCATAGACTGCCGCTTTCGCACCTTGCAAGGTTTCCCCAATATTAGATTGAAATTCTTTTGCATTTAAACGATATTTTTTTAGATGAGTAGCAAAAGAACTCTTGGAAAGAGTTTTATAAGTTGACCTTTGTAGGGATAAACCATGCATATCTCCAAGGATTCTGCTCCAAACCTCTAGCTTATCGTCAATAATACCTATGGTATAACCCTTATTTTTTAATTGGATAAGCTGCTCCAAAGAACCAATAGCTTTAGTATTTTTATTCTTATGAAAGGCAAAAATTGTGGTGGACCAGAGGTATGGCAGGCAAGCGGCATCGTTATTTTTTATAAAACTATGATAATTTCTACGCTTATAGATTGACTTAAGATTAATTTTTGAAATAATTCGCGCTTGCTTTAAGCTAGGAATAATCGCATTTGATATTATGGCAATATCAAAATTTTCTTTATTTCTTAATAATTTTGAGACGGCAACATCATTAGATTTATAAACGCTTAGATTAATTTCATGACCGTGCTCTTTTAAGTCTTTGACGGACTCTTCAGATAAAAAATCCCACCAATTAAGTATTTTAATTGGTGCTGCATTGAGCGTTAAAGAATATACATATAAAAGGCCAAAAATACTTTTCATAAGAGGTGAAAAGATCGGTGTGGCGATCAATACACTAACATAAGACTTCATGAGTAAAAAATAACACACCTCACCCAAAGCTAACAACTTGATGGCAAAATTTACACATCAATATCCAATACGGGGTGAATGGAGATTGCTCACAGGCCTGAGGAATGACCTGCACATGAGTGACCACGCCGGCACCTTCGTAGGCTTAACTGGTTCAGTTAAGCGCCCTGTATTCCTGGGTAATAATATAAGATCGAAAAAAGGGATATAAAAAAACTTTTTTATTGGGGTACTAGATAAATTTTTCATAGCAAAAGATGTTGAGAACCCTAAATAAAATTATAAAGATCAGTAATTTAAGGCTTTATGATAAATACTTAGACAATTTATATCTTTGATAGGAAAGGCAATCCGCACTTGTGTTTAATTCATATTGCATATAAAGTGGCTTGGTATTTTAGGAGTGTTAATGAAGTTTTTAGTCGTGGAAGATGATAGAATATTTCGCCATAAATTATTGTCTGAGCTTAGCCTTTTTGGAGAAGTTATAAGTGCATCTTCAAAAGATCAGGCCATAGAAGCCTTCAAAAATCATATTTTTGATGTTTGTTTTTTAGATTTAAACTTATCTGATAATGATGACGAATTTGAAGGTCTAGATCTAATTAAAATATCTAAAGGTAAAGGAATTCTAAGTATTGTACTTAGTTCCAGAGAAAGCGATCATGCAAAAAGGGAAAGTTTCAGAAAGAACTGTGATCGCTACATTGTTAAGAAAAAATTTTTAAGAACACCTAAGAAGTATTTAGATCCCATAATCGAAAGTTTAGACAAAACTAAGCTAAACGATTTTTTTAAAAATATATACATTACTAATGATTTATTATTGATTGAATCTATTAAACAACTTCAACAAGTCGTTAGCGCGGGATGCTTATCAGTATTAATCACTGGTAAAACAGGTACGGGTAAATCTTTAATAGCAAAACTAATTCATGAAATAACTGTCGGCAATAAAGGACCTTTTGTTTCATTAAATGTAGGTCAAATTCCTAAAAATTTAATAGAAGCTGAATTATTTGGTACAACGAAGGGGGCCTTTACTGGAGCTGAAAATAAAACAGGTTTACTTGAAAAAGTTCATGGTGGGACATTATTTTTAGATGAAATTGACTCTCTTCCAAAATTAGCACAAGTAAAAATCCAAGTCGCTCTAGAAGAGGGAACATTCATGAAGTTAGGTTCAAACCAACAAATTAAATCGAACTTTAAACTTATCACTTCTACATGTAATGATTTATATAATTTAATTAAATCGGGAAGCTTAAGAGAAGATTTCTTTTATCGTATTAAGGGGTATGAGTTATCTATTCCTTCTTTAAAAGACAGGGTTGATGATATACCTTTAATATTAAAGCATTTTATGAAAGATATGCCTTTTGAGATGTCAATTTCATCAAAGGCCATGGATATGATAATGTCGAACCCTTGGCCTGGAAATATTAGACAACTTAAAGACTTTATATATTCTTCTCAGGCCATAAATAATTATTTCATTGATGAAAAGACCGTTCAAAACTACTTTAAAAAAAATAACCATATATCTGAGAAATCAGTTCTCAGTTCAAAATTAAAAAAACTAATTGAAAAAGAAGGTCTACAGTATTTAATTGATCAAATAGAAAAAGAGGCCATAACAGAGGCCGTTAATAAAGCAGGAAATCTTACTAAAGCATCCGAATATTTACGTATTGGCAATAGAAGGGCAAAAAGAGTTTATAATCAATTAGACTTAGGGGTCTGTAATGTGTAATAAAAAAGATAAATTATTACATGATTTAAATAATAATATATTGAAAATGGAGATGATAATAGATTCTCTAGAGAAAGATGATCTTCCAAAAAATGTGATTATTCAAGAGATGAATCAAGCGATTTTATTTGTTCAAAAGAACTGGGATAAGTATAGATCTATATATTTAAATGAATTCAATAATACTACAGCTAATAAAAATCTGCCATAAAGGATTATAAGTTGTAGTCAAACAAAGAGGCAGATTGACTACCATCTGGCCCTTTCCCACCAAGGAAAAGAATTCTTTTACTATCTAAGGCCGTAGCGCTAGACTCTACTCGATTGTAATAAGTCTTGTGAGATATCTCAAAACTCATATTCATTATGGGGTCCAAAATTTCATTAAACCTGACGGGGTAAGAGTCCTCTTGGTTTTCACTAATAAAATGTTGCAGGCGCTTAGTTCCACCTAGGAGCAGAATGGTTCCATTTGATAGTTTAACTGACGCATGATGAGCCCTGGCGGTTTTTAGTCTTTCCCTTAAAAGCTTAATTTTTCCAGTTTTTAAATTTATGCTTTCAATCATATCTGTAGCTTTTAAATCTTTAAAATAACCACCAATGATTATCACTTCATCATCACGAATCATATGGGCCGAGTGAAACGACCTTCCATATCGCAGCCTAATTGGCAAAAGTTTAAAATTTTTGGTTTTAGGGTAATAAATTTCAAGAGAGTTTAAAGACTCTCTTGGCCCATGGCCACCAACGATCAAAATAGAACCATCTTTAAGTTTTGTCACACTATGACCAACTCTTGGGATATTCATAGAAGGAAGCGCTTCAAATTTGTTTGTTTTAGGATCGAAAAGAACTGCGTGATTGCTCATATCTAGCCCTGTAAAGGTACCCGCATCTCCACGCCATCCTCCAGTGAAAAGAACAGTTCCATCATCTAAAACAATATCCCTTTGATCCGCCATAGGCTTTGGCATTGAAGATAGAGATGTAAATCTTTTAGATTCTGCATCAAATATTTCCGCATGCGTAAGTGCCCCCCAACCACCAGCGATTAAAACCTTATTAGACCCAATCTTTGTTGCATTATGATGATATCTAGATCTCGCCATAGGATTTAAAAGCTTAGTGAAGTTTTCACTATGAGAACTAAATATTTCTGGATATCTTGATTTTGGATCAAATCGACCTCCGAAAATATAGATATCTCCATTGTCTAGTTTCACCGCTCTATGCCCCCATCGCCTGGCCAACTTACGTCTGTCAATGAATTGAAGAGCGTTTGTCGTGGCATAATCAATTAAAATACATTTTGATTTTTGCACAAATGGACAAGAAACTTCATGCTCATTATTGGTAAGGTATACATACCTAATCCCGTTTAAGTTTGTTAAAGCACTTAAGTCAAAAATAGCGTTTCCTGAAATGTCCAATACTTCAAGACTTGTAAGAGGACCTAATAGAGCAACATCTTCTAGGTTGTTATAACTTAAATCTAGCTTTGTTAAATTTTCAAATTCATGAAAAGACTCAAGATGCTTAACTTTATTGTCTTTTAGATTAATCTCTGAAAAATGGGTTAAACTTTTAAATGGCAATAGACCTGTTAACCTGACAAGACGTTCATCTTCCCTAGAGAAGGGAACTCCTGAGTTTTGAGAAAAATCAACTCTCATTCTCTCTAAGGATAGGTCGACTTCCTTCATCCCAAGAAGTTCTTTTTGCGCTTTGTAACAAAAATCATTTGTTCCACCATCGTCTTTGAACAAATCAGGGTTATTTATATAAGCGGCATTAACTAATGCTCTAACAGTGTTTGAATATTCTCTTTTTGTGAAATTATTTATTCCGATATCGCAAAACTGTGCAAATATTTCAGGAGAAACTTCAAAATCACTTTCAATATAAATAATAAGATCTGGATTGTTTAAATAGTTAGTATTTTTTGCAATTGTGAGACATTCACGAGGTTTATCAAAACATTCCATACTCATTTCAGATAGTAAAACCATATTGTCATAGGTTGTTGCTTTCATTTTAGTAAACTTGTCTCTTTGCCTTGGACTTAATCTCATAACTCCATTTTTTAAAATAGAGACAGTATTTAAGTGCTGAGCTATGGATTTTTCAAATGTATCTGAAATAGTTTTTCTGGCCGCTTCTATTGTCTTGTTCATTTCTGGAGTAAAATCAACAAAAACCCCTGCCGTCTCATAATCTGCTACAATTGATTTTATGAGGGCCGGATTCGAGGCAATGGTAGAGGGAAAGCCATTTTCTGTATTGGTCGCATAATCAATAGCAGAAGCTAAAACCTCTTCACATTTTTGAAGATCTCCAAAAGAACATTGAACAAAATTATAACTCTCAGTTTTACCTGTACTTCCACCATTTGGATTATTAAATATCCTTGTAAGTTTTGTGACATCTCCACCAATTTGAAGAGCAGATACAGTAATTTTTGTATCTTTCGAAAACTCTTTTTTACCAAGTTTAAAATCTGCATTCACATCTAAGCTCGGGCTAGACAAGCTAAATTTTGCGTTAAATTCTTGTTTAGATTCAGCTGTTTTAAAATCAATTCTAATTGAAAAATATATCTTAGCACCATAACTTTGCACAATTGTGAAATGATCTCCACATGTCTTTTTAAATCGATCAGGATTTTTCTCAAGCTTTCTCCCAAGAGGACTTAAATCAAGTTTACTAAGTATCTTATCTTTAAAGGTGTAATCACCTTTAAAAATCGCAGAAGTTGAATATGACGATTCTTTAGAGTTTTTAACAAAATTAGCTGATGCTGAAGTTGTAGTCACCCCGGACCTGTATCTAAATCCGGCCGCCAGACCAAGATCTTTTTCTAATGCCTTTTCGTTCATCATCATTGTTAGATTTGCAGTGGAAATCGGCTTTCCTTCTTCTACTACTGTTCCAGTTATACATTCGCCACGTCTAATCTCTTTTTCAGAATCATAGCCCATACCAAGAATAGGATTCTTTCCAACAATGGCCGGAATATCTATTTCCTGCGCATTAATATTTGTAAAAAAGAGCATTAATAAAATTATTACGAATGCTTTCATGAGTTTATCCTTTTCATAAATTCAAAAATTTTACTTAGGTGAGATCCACTGTAGCTTTCTTTTATCTCATGAAACCTATTTGGGTCATGTTTTCGAATGAGTGTTAATATCTCTACTTTATCAGCAAAAATAAGTTTTTTATCTTTTAAGTCTTCAAACTGGCCCATCAAGTCTGAAATCAAATAATTCTCTAGCATTTCCATAGCTAAATCCTTATTTGGATTTCTCGTCGTTGTTGCTGATTTTTTTAAAAAATTTAACGCTAACAAATGCTTTTGATACTCTTTCTTAAGCCCAATATAGTCTTTATTTCTTAATACTAAATAGGCTTTATTCATTCTTCTAGTATTAGAATAAAAGTCTAAGAATTCAGCTTTCTCATTTCTTGAAAAGAAAATTTTATTTTTAAATTTTTCTCCAGGTAAGAATTCATCCTCTTCAATTTTCTTTCTAAATTTCTTAAAATCTTTTTTTGAGAATCTTGCTGCGTCAACTTTTATTTCTTCATTTTTTTCAGTCTTCAAAAGACTTTGAAAAATTTCTCTAGGCTTTTTCATATCTAAAGTATTGCTATCTTTCAAGAGATAGAACAGTCCACCTACTATAGTTACAAGAATTAATAAATTATATTTTTTCATCTATTGCTCCAATCCCATATGTTCAATTTTTGCTTCTCTGTCTTTGCAAGAAAATATGCTACATAAAAAGTGTCCTTTAATTAACTCATAATCAGACATATAAGGATTATCAAAAATGTCCTTCGCGATTTTAAAGGCCTTTACTCTATCGAGATAACCTCCCGCTCGAGATTCTCTCTCGACATGGCCTCCTACTCTGGCACTTAATAAAATAGCTCTTTTAATATTTTTATTTGAAAGCGCAGGGAAACTATTTTTTAAGCTAATGACAAAATCGGCCAATAATATACTCGCCTCAGACGTTGAGCCAACCGTTTGTCCATTTCTATTTTTAACAAAAATATCCACATAATCTTTATGCCTGTTTGAACTATAACTAGACGCCGCTATTAGAACTGATTCATGGCCAGTCAAAGCGTTTTGTGGACAAAGGGTTTGTTTATTTTTACTATATCGAAAACCATCATTCCCAGAAGCCATTATCCACATTTGTTTTTTACTTAAAGAAAGTTTCACATTTTCAACAATCTCAGAATCCTTACAAGAGTTAAAGTCATAATCATCGTGGGCCGATAAATTTATAACAGACTGCTTAGTGGTGTCTATATTATGAATCCATTCTTTAGTCTTTGTTAGACAATCAACCAGATTGAAAGGTGTAAATTTTGAGTAATGAACGTGGTCAAGCATAGTGTATGCATGTTCATTGTCCGCTTTAAAGAAGGAAAAACCTTCTTCCGTAAATGCAAGCAATTCTTCTAAAAAGCTACTTTTTGTATTTTTGTAAAAACCATAGATTGATTTATTATTAGACTTATATAGCACTAACTTATCTAATAAATCTTTTTCTTTTGCTATAATTAAATCTATTGGTGTATCACACAAGATTCCAGTCTGGTCTTTTGAAACTGAGACTAAATCATTCTTTAAATATTTTTGATAATCAAGATCTTCAAGTATCTCATTTGACCAATTTTTCACAAGAGCTTCTTCACTTGAATAAAGTGAGTATTTTTTAACATTTTCATCGACTGAAACGTTTAGGATATAATCAAGGTTATTGTTTGCATCCATCACAAAGATCCACTCTGGATAATGCTCATTAGGTCTTTTTGCCAACAATATGTTTTTAAATAATACCCCTGAAGCAACAGTTCTTCTCCAGTCAAGATCAAATCCACCTACCTTTGTCAATTGTATATCAGTGCAAGAGTACATGCATCCACGATCTGATCTAGATTTAATTTTTAATCTTTTAAAATTACCAAAATCTAGATCTTTGAACATATTTAACTTCTGACTATTTAGATTTTTAAAGGGCGTAAGAATATAGTCTGAGTCTTTAAATGTTTTGCCATTTTTTCCATGGATCGCGACGTGTGTAACACCAAGCTTTGTTAGATCTCTTAAGTGTATATTGATTCTGGTTCGTCCAATAAATTTTTCTATTTCATTCAAACTAAAATCTTCTAAATTCTTTGTAATATATCTAATGCTTTGGCCTCTCTGAAAAAAAACTTTTGGATAATCCTCGTTTATAGAACCACCATTGTCTTTTATAATAATAGGAGAGCTTATACTTCCATCTAGTTTATATAAGTGAATCGCCCCAAGTCCTTCAAGATCATGATTAGATCTCGATAATTCGATACATTTTCCGTATTCAAACCCTATAAAGGCCTTCCCTTTACTGCATTCACAACTAACAGTCTTATTATTAAATTTACCACCGTCTCTTTGGCAAAAATATCTTAAAGTTCCAAAGTCTGTGCTTATTTTTAATGCCTTTTTCCAATGCCAATTAGATATCTTTTTGTATTTAACTTTGTCCTCTAAACTATTATCTTCTTTGTCATTTTCATGTGAGCTTCCACAACTTTGGAAAATTAGTGTTAAGACAAATATTCCAATTAATTTCATCTCTTTTATCCTTTATTGCCTTTTATTTCCCTTATTATTAAAAAGGGACCGAAAGGCCCCCCTATATCTATCTAACGTACTCATCTGGAACACCTGCCAACCTAAAGATCATTTGTCCTAGTCTGACAGAGTTTTCATTTTGATAAGTCACATCCGCTGAAAGTACACCCTGAGCAAGCAGCACTTTCTCTTCAACTCTGTTAGATTTTATTGATAAGTTATAAACTTTCCCAAAGTACTTTTCTTTCTCAATGGATACAATTTCTTCGGCCCCTTTAGGGGACATTAGAGACTGACCAACCTTAAAATCTGCGGCCTGAAAAACTCGTCCTTCATCATTAATGAGAGGGTGCTCCTCGGTAACTTTCACTTTATGTCCTGATGCAGTTTTAAAAATGTAGATTTCATGCTCGCCTTCAATTGCTGAAGAAGTATAATACTCAACCTCTCTTGTCTTTGTATCAAGCCCTCCATCTTCGTTTTCAAAAAAAGAAACCACCAAAGGATACTTTTCATCATTCATAGATTTAATATCTTTATAAGCTTCTGGGGTTAGCACTAATTGGTCTGGGGTAAAACAACCACCCAGACATAAAAAGACGATATGGTAATCTTCGGGGAGATTACAGTCTCCATTTGCAGATTTTGGTGCAAAGTAACTTTTAGGGTTCTTGTAACTTCCCTCTGAAGCAGTAATCCCATAAACTGGATAAGTAGTTCTTACTGCGCCATTTTGATCTTTGGCCTGCTCATCAGGTAAAAGGTGAGGAGCAATTTGTAAAATTTGCTTAATACTTGGATCGCATCTCTTCGCCCAACCCCATCTTGCTGCGGCCTGAGGTCCATCTAAACTATCTCCCCAAGTTGCGCACCTTTTCAAATCTATGCCATAAGAAAAGGCACTTGAAATATTACCTAAGCAAGCCAGTGTTAAAATTGTTTTTTTTAAATTCATTATGTTCTCCCTTTTTTGTTTTAATAACTTCTATGAAGCAAGATTGTTGCCAACTTTATTCAAGTATAAGTTATTAAATATTCAATGATGCTCTAGATTTTTCAAATGCGATTTGCAGTTTTTAAATGCTTTTTGCATTTAATAATTACTAGCTTCCCATTTATTGGCGGATTTACGGCACGCTAATTGTTAATTAAGTAAGTTTCGCACGAGTGCGCGTCTCAACAAAGATGCCATGTAATAAAGAAATACTTTGATTTTAAACTACCGAAATCATTCCAGCAAGGCCCTCCTCAATCACGAAATTAACCTCTGACACAAAAATAATGTCTAAGAAGCGCCCACGCAATCACAGGCATTTTTGAGAGTCTAGCTTGTTATCACCTGCAAAAATATGCAATCCGCACTTCTAAAAGTCTCAACGAGATTAGCCTAAAGCAGCCCCTTTAATAGTTTATTGGACATTAAAATCAATAGCCTTTAAGCTGTTCTTCGTTAAAGTGTCACCTATTTTCAGCTAATCGCGCAGAAATAATGCTTGGATGCGTCCTCTTGGAATATCTTTTACTATCAACTTTCATATTTAAAATCGGAGTTTAAGGCTTAGAGTTATTGTCAAGGACAACTTTGTAATACCAAGCAACCTTGTCTACTATCCGAATTGAAGTTTCAGAAAATTATTATCAAGCTGAAATAAAAATATCAAAACTTTACAAAAACGAAGTTAAAATTGAAAACATCGTCTATCTATCCAGACCTTGCCGCCACGTTCGTAAGCTTAACCAATTCAGTTGAGTGCCCTACGTCCTGAGTAATAAATTAATACTATAAAAAAAATAGAAAATGAGATCACATAGGGCTCAAAGCCAACAAAGGAATAGCAAATAAGGGCAGAGCAACAAGATAAAAATTGATAAAATGAAAGGCGCCTCACTAATATCTTATTAAAGGATAATATACTTAAGGTTGGTAGCTTTGAAATTAAAACATCTGAGGAGGTCCAATAAGTACCTTCGATAATGCCGAGTATTAGCACAATAAGACAAAGTATTTGTTTACTGGGAAATAACAAAAAGAGGCCTCCCAAAAAAAATAAAACGGATGGTGTTACAACCAGTAAGGTTGAGTAGTTCAGTGATTTTACAATTTTTTCAAACTTAAATCCGAGAAGGACTCCTGGAATCTTAAGTAACGTTATATATAAAATACCTATTGAAGCTTCAACAACAGAAAGATTTTCTGCTACCAGAACAAGGTAATTAAACAAGAGCGCATTAACCGCAAAAATCATTGGCGTCATAATATTTATCTGTTTAATATTCTTTAAAAAATCTCCATCAAATTTTTGCTCTCTTGCCAGATTTTTAGGGTCGCTAGATTTAGCATACTTGTCTTTACCGACAAGGAGTAAAACTATTCCAAGGACAATAAATGTAATCGCATCAATCAACAACGCAAACTTCCATATATTGTGATGAACAAGGTACGAAGCCGTAATACCTCCTGTAATAGTTGCGACAATAGTAAGAGAATATCGAAGCCCGGCCACTTTCTTAAGATCCTTCTCATTACAAAAATAGGAATAAATTGAAATATTATAAAATAATCGAGGAACTCCTTCTTTTACAAAGGCATAAAGAAAAACAAAAATACAAATCGATGTAAAAACAACAATTCTGGATTCAGCATAAATTGTGACAATAGCAGTAATTACCTCTAATACAGAAACGAAAATAAGAAGGTAAGCATAGTCACGCCTTGAACTCTCCATTCTAGCTTTAATAACTCTTGCCAAATAGGAAGATGAGAAGATTGCAATAGCGGGAATAAGCCACATAAAAATTGCCGAACGAATGTCATTTAACTCAATCCCTAATCCAACAGGCACGGCTAACAGGAGTAAACTGTCACCAAAAGATGAAAGAAAACTAGAAAGTAGAAAATATATAATTCTCACGACAACCTCTTTCTACTACGCTCCACCGGTAGTAAATTTAGTGAGAAAAATTCCAATAAATTCTATTATATCAGATTCTTTTATTTTGATTTGAGCTATAAGAATTTTCACCTCAACACTATCTTTTACTTTTTATAGTAATTAATATTATACATTTCATTAATTATATAACGTATAGAAAAGTCCATAGGTTAAATACCAAATTCTTAGAATGCTCTATAGACAATGCACTTGTGGACATTTTATTAAGTATATATACTCATATGTTTTAAATATATATTTAAACTTAAACCATAAGTATCGAAAAATATAGGCTCCCAAACTATTTTCCTTTATCTACAAGAAAAATATAAGACATTTCAGAAAAGGGCTAACGTCTAGTTTGCTGCTATGTAATTTTAACACATAAACAATAAAAACTTGTGAACAGTAAGGGTTGACGCATATCATCGAGAGTATATTATCTGCAAACAAAGGCGAGACCATTGTGTTTTTATTACCTGAGACGACTATTCCTAATTTCAAAGATTCAGGTGAAGAAGATCTGTATCTACATAATAATATAAAGATTTTAAGTTCAATATATGAATCAGATTTTTATAATCATTTTATAGTAAATCTCAAAAACAATGCAGATAGATTGATAATTTTTAATGCAAAAAACATTTCACCCAAGTTATTTGAAGAAATAACTTGGGTAGAAAAAAATACATGGCCAAATGACCTATACGCTTCTAGTAAAACAATCGAAAAAAGATTAGAAATAAATTCTAGCAATACATTGTTAGCGTACTCAATGAAACACTCGAGAGTCGTATCCTTTATCAGTATGATAGATGTCGCAGCCATTGACATGATGGAAGAAAAACCCTGGGAGTATTTTAACAAAATTTCCACTAGCAATTATCAAACTAACAAATCACAGTTATGTAATAATAAATATATTATAAGCATCTCGTCATCCCCAATTGCCGAGAGAGGGACAGGTACTAAATTACTTGAGTACGCAATAAAATTATGCGCTATTGAACAAAAGAAGCATTTAATTTATGCGATTAGAGTTTCTAACTATCATAAAATTTCCCACGCAATAACTATCTATAAATATTATGATGGCCTCATGAAAGGGGATTTTCATGATGATTTATTTAAGATGGCAATTAATGCCGGTGGAATTCCGCGGGGAATAATAAAAGATTACTACTTAGACCCTTATTCTCTAAATTATGGAATTAGGATAATACATAATGTTTAAAAAATTTAGTATTCTCCTTATTCTAATTCTAGGAACAGGGTTTTTGATATTTTCTGTTTATGTGGGAAATATTGATTTGAAAAAGAAAAGTAGAATTCATAGGTCTAAAGGGTTTAAAAAAAACTTATCTAAGTTACAAATATTACATATTCCTACCCCTAAATTACCCAAAGTAATTGATCCACAAAAAGTTCTTTCTCATTCAGAAAAAAGCCTTCTATCTTTAATATATGGAAAGCTTGTTAAAGTTGATGAAAATCTTCAAGTCGAACCGGATTTACTAAAATCGTGGGAACTAGATTTTGAGAAAATCAAATTTAGACTCAATCTAAGAAGGGCATTAACATTTAATAATGGTCAAAAAATTACTAGTAATGATATTTATTTTTCATTTCATCAATGGGCCAAATCTAAAAGTCTAGATAGTGATCTTCTCTTACCAATTATAGGAGTGAAAGAATACCAATCTGGAAAAAAACAAAAGATTGACGGAATAAATATAATTGACAATTACACAATTGACGTCACACTTTCTTTTAATTCAAGCTATTTTATAAGAAGTCTAACGAATTCTAGATTTGTAGTTTACCCAAATAATTATAATGGAATGAAACGTGAAGAATACTTGAATCATCCCATTGCGTCGGGTCCTTTTAATTTAGAATATAAAAGTAAAAAAAGAGCAAAGTTTGTTGCGAACCCTTTATTTTATCTTGGTAAGCCACATTTGAATATCATTCAAATAGAACAAATGAATGTAGCCTCGGCAATTAAGAAATTTCATTCGGGAGAAATTAATAACTTAATATTTTATAATATCTGGGATAGTGAGCAATTTAATGCACACAATATAATTATAGCCCCAAAAGAAAGTAAAACTTCACTTCTTCTATTTTTGTCTCCTCAATTCAAGCCATTTAAAAATAAAAAAACTAGAGAGGAGTTTTCAAATTTTATCAAAACAAATGTTAACTTTAAAAGTTGTTATAAAAATATGAATATGATTGACAATATCATTCCTGAGGGTTTAATTGGGTCGAGACAATCTAATAAAAAAAATGTGCGACTTAATCAAGACTTCAAATATAAACAATCTCATAACATAAAACTCAACGTTCCTAACATTATTTTTTACATAGAAGATTTAAAGCAAAATTCTTGTCTTGATAATGTCCTGGATAGTGCTTTAAAAGATACTAATGTTAAGTTAAAAAAAGTTTCTTTTTATGAAATGTATGAAAAATTAAAAGCCAAGAATTTATATACTTGGATCGAAACCTGGGAATTCAAAAATGAAGACCCTATTAGTAACTTACAATATTTCAGTACAACTTCAAACGAGTATCTTTTGGGAGAAAAGATTCCTAAACTCGAGGCTTTCTTTAAAAAACTTCAAACTGAAGTTACTGAATCTGAAAAAGCAAGAATTTATTCGAAGATTGATAATTTTCTAACGAGTAATTATTATGTTGTTCCCCTACTAAACCCTATAGGCAGCTTAATATTTAGAGATATAATAAAAGGAATAAATCAGATGAAATTAACTAGTTTCTTTTCAGGATGGCATAATGTCTATATTGAATAAATTAAAATTTAATAAAAAAATTTCTTCCTATAAATTCACATTACTATGTGCTCTAACCGGCTTTTTCTTTATTTTGGTGTTGGCAATCATCTATTTGGCATATGGTCTCAATTCAAGGTACACACAACAAGTTGTTCAATCTGAGACAAGCTGGATTGAGACTTATTCCCAAACTTTTATTAAGGATGTACAAATTGGAAATCACTCGGCGGTAAATAAAAAATTATTGATTCTCGCGAATGAGAGGAAGTATAAAGCTGTTCGATTAACTATTGGAAAAAAGGTTTTTTTTCAAAAAGAATATGCTAGGAATAAAGATGACCAAACTGTACATCCTATTATATTTAAATTAACTTCGTTATTTCCTCTTCATACTCTTAAAATTCTGGTAAAAGATAAGCACCAAACTCAATGGGGAGAAATAGAAGTTCTCTTAGATAACTACAAAACTTACGGATTTATTACTCTCTCGATTTCAAAATTTTTATTACAAGGGTCAGGTCTCTTTTTGATTGCCTTAGCATTATCTTTATTATGGGCAGAGAGGCATGAAAAATCAATTTCAAATATTTCGAAATACATTGAAGAGGTTAGTAAAATTAGTTCCTATGACTTAAACGTTGGAGGATTGTCAATAATTCCTCCGGTTATCAACATAAAAGAACTAGATTATATCTCTAAAAAGTTCACTAACACTTTTAAAGATTTAATTAAAACAAAACAAAGTCTGAACGATGAAAAATTAAAGTCGATTAAGTCTGATCTTGCCAACCAAGTTGCTCACGATATAAGGTCTCCTCTGGCTGTCTTAAAGTTTGCCATTAGTAACATAACAAACATTCCCGAAAATATGCGTTTGATGATATCAGGTGCAGCAGGTAGGATTGAAAACATTGCAGAAGATTTACTCCAAAAACATCGTATAAAAAGTATCACAAATATATCGGATGATGAACTAAGGTGTGAACAAATTGTCTCGATTTTAAAATCAATTGTGGGAGAAAAGAAATTTCAATATACTAACAGAAAGAATACAACCATATCATGCTCTTTTGAAAAAGAATCATACAATCTTTTCTCAAAGATTTGTCAAGAATCGCTCAAACGTATTATATCAAACATTATTAACAACTCTATCGAAGCAATAGGTGAAAGCATAGGAATTATTCATTTATCTGTAGGCGAAAGAAACAACAAAATTTTTATTTCTATTTCTGATAATGGCCCTGGTATTCCAGCGACGATAAAAGATAAACTGTTTCAAGAAGGAACAACTTTTGGAAAAGAGCATGGCAATGGATTTGGCTTATTTCATGCAAAAAAAACAATTAATTCATGGAATGGTCAAGTTTTAATAAAGTCACGATTGGGACCTGGTACAGCGGTAGAAATTGAGCTGCCCAAGATTCATCCTCCAGATTGGTATTTAGAAAAAATTGTTGTTTCTAAAGATTCTGATTTTATTATCATTGATGATGATTCAAATATACACTCACTATGGAAACATCGATTTTCGAATTTTAATTTGAACATTAAACTCCAATACTTTTCCTCACCTGATGAGTTTATCAGTTGGTTTTCCCGGGAAAAAATTTCTAAAGAAACTATATTCTTAGTAGACTTCGAATATATTGGTTTTAAAAAAAATGGTCTAGATATCATAAGAGAGACAAATATATTTGAAAATTCAATTTTAGTATCAAGTCGAGTTAACGAAAAAGACTTTAGATCAAAAATTAATGCTCATAAAATTAAATTAATTTCTAAAAATCTTGCCGGTGTTATTCCAATTGAGGTGTCTCATGCTTAAGCCGCGTTCATCACAATATATAAACGGTGTTTTGTTGATTTTTTTTTATTTATTACTTATTGGTGCTTTTGACGTTCTTTTAGGCCACCTAACTCAGGCATTTGATCCAATAAAATTAGTTTTTTGGAGCACCAGTATTACGGTATTATTTTACTCAGTATTAAATATATTTAACGTAAAAACAATCATAAAAAAAATGGATAATAATAAGTTAAATATATTTGCTTTAAATTTGTCTACAGCGGTTTCGTGGATATCTTTCTTTATGACTCTAAAGTATCTTGAGCCATTAATTGTTGCTACACTGTCTACAGCTATAGGGCCTATTATGACTGTCTTTCTATATAAATATTTTAGAAAAAATGTAGCCCCGAATTTTTCAGAAAAATTCTCTAGCATACTTATCTTCATAGTATTGCTCTATATTATCTTTTTAAATTATAGAGGGCTTAGTGCTTTAGGAAAGATTGATAATCATTCCATACTTTTAGGACTTGGATTTTCCTTCTTATGTGGTATAGCTTCAATTTTAAACCTGGTTTTTTCTAAAAAACTCCACGAAAAAGAATTTACATCTAGAGATATTATGACTCTTAGATTCTACCTCCTATTAGGAGGTTCATTAGTTTATCTTTTTGTAAACCAAAACATTGTACCGGATTCACACAATGAAATTTTAGTATTCTTTGTCATTGCCTTTGGCTCAACAATTCCCGGACTATATATGCTCCAACTTGGCATAGAAAGAATTGAGCCCATTACAGTTTCTTTCTTGTTAACTTTGGGCCCTCTAGCGACGCTACCATTTCAAATTTTTGACCCAAGACTAAGCTTCTCTATTAATTCTTTTTTATCCTCATTCATTATAATTTGCCTTACTTTATTTGCCATATATTCAAGAAGATATTCTATTCAAGGAGAAAAAAAGTGAATGAGTTCGCTGTAATTGTAGATGCCTTTTCTACTGGACGCCTCTTATTAAAAGAGTTTATAAAACATGGACATAAATGTATTCACGTTCAGAGTTCCGCGAAAGTTTCCGCTTATTATAAAAAACTTAGTCCTAATTCTAAATTATTTGAAAAAATATTTATTTTTGATGGAAATATGGATTTTTTAGAAAGTGAATTAAGAAAATATAACATACTGTCGATTGTGCCGGGGGCTGAGATTGGCGTAGAATTGGCTGACATTCTTAGTGAGAAATTTGGTTTAGCAACTAATGGAACAAAGTTATCTCTCGCTCGAAGGAATAAATATTTAATGTCAGATAAACTTAGGGTTAATGGAGTCAATAGCATTAAACAAATACGTACAAAAATAGCGAACAAAGCTAAAAAATTTTCTCAAAAGATTGGAAATTGGCCAATTGTTCTCAAGCCAATCGATAGTGCAGGTGCCGATGGATTTACTCTGACTTATTCAACAAATGAATTAGAAAAGTCATTTTTAAAACTCATGTCGAAGGAAAAGCTTGTGGGTGGCATTGTTGAAGACATTCTAGTTCAAGAGTATCTTGTGGGAACTGAGTTTGTTATTAATGCTGTTAGCTGGGAGGGCAAGCATTATATTTCAGATATTTGGAAGTGCAAAAAAAAAATGATAAATAACACTAAGATTTATGATTTCGAAGACTTAATTTCTCCTAATGCAGATATCTGTAAACTATTAAGTGATTATATTAGACAGGTCTTAGATATTCTGGATATTAAGTATGGCCCTTCTCACAGTGAAGTAATAGTTACTAAAAATGGGCCTGTCCTTATTGAGACGGGGGCACGATTATGTGGAGGACTTTTACCATCAGTCGGTGACCAATGCTTGGGTTATAGTCAATTAGGGATAACTATAGAATGTTACACGGGCGACTTTAATTTTGATAAGATCAATAATAGGAAATCTCTAAAAAAACACTCTAGATGTATTACTTTAATCTCTCCAGTTAAGGGAACCTTAACGAAAACACCAGAATATTCTTTTTTTGAGAAGCTTGAATCATTTCACTCTATAGATATGAATTTAAAAGCCGGCTCAAAAATAAACTTAACCATTGATTTGGCAAGTGCACCTGGGCTAATATTTTTAGTACATGAAGATATAGCGATAATCGAAAAAGAATATGAGGCCATTAGGTTATTCGAAAAAGAGTTTTTTACTGCATTAATTTCCTAACACTCGACCCTCCTACCGGCTTTGCCGGAAATATGATTTTTCTCCAATTAGATTTAGCGTTCCACTTTTATCTATTAACAATCATAATGACTCATTTATGTTAACTCAATGATATTTTTCTCATCAACAAAAAAACAGTTGACTAAAGTACTTAGATTCAATAATGCACAATGCAAGATGCTTCTTCTATGTTATTAAATATATTTATATAGCTCTAAATGAATCAACCTAATAGACCGAATGTAATATATGATAAATAAAAAAAATGATGAATGGGACATAGAAAGTACATTCGATACGCATTATATAAATATAGCTAATAAAAATAAATCAAGAGGACTTACAATTGGCCTTGAGCATGAGTTTTTTTTACTTAAAAGTAACAATAAACCTGCAGACATCAATGATTCACAAAATTTTCTTAAATTATTCGCAAAAAAATCTCATTGGAGAATTACAGAAAAGAAGCATGGATATATCACGATGCTTGGAAGAGACTGTAAGAATGGAAGCTATAATTCATTAAAATACGAATACCCACCTCACTTAATGGAAATCGCATTCGGTTATTCCACAGATTTACACACACTTCATGAGATTGTTTCTGACTTTTTTAATATTGCAAAAATTATTGCAAAACAAGTCGGCCTTAAACTTAATAACCTACCGTATAGGAATGATATAATCCCTAATTTAAAACTGTTAAAAAATATTGAAAGTAATCAATACAACTTACATAAAAGTAGGAAAATAATTGCGCATAATAAAAACATTTCAGACATCAATATTATTGAGTTTCCATCTTACACCGCTTCGACTCAAGTTCATATTGGTGGTTTTAATTTTGTTAATAATGACGTATTAAAAAACCTTTATACAATAGAGCCCATAACAAACTACTTATCCCTTAAGAATTTTATTGACTCAAGTTCTGTTTTTAAAAATCGTTGGAAAAACTACACTAAATTATTTGGAGATACATCTTTGTTTCTTTTCCCACAAACAGAAGGTTGGGGATATAAACAATGGCGAGACCACTTAATCAATGAATACCTAAAAATTAAAAATATAAATCTCGATATTATTGAATTTGTTGAATCAGCACGAGATTTACAAATTATAAAACCAAAAATATATGGGACAATAGAATTTCGTTCATCACCAGCACAGCCTGACATTAAAAATATCATGAATCTCGCAGCTATGAAATTGGCACAATCGATTTTAAGTTTGGAGGGGTTTTTTTTCAATTATACAGAAGAGGCTAGCAAAGTCTGGAATCGAATCATTCTAGACCCCACTCTTTATGAAACATATATATTAAAGTTTAATAAAAAATTAAAAAAAATATTTTCTAATAGGAAGCTAGGTGAGGAGATATACTTATTGGACCGCTAAATAAAGAGCCAAAGACTATAGACAATCAAAAAGTAATTTTTGGCGTAATCAAAGAAGCCCTTTTTTTAAATATTTTGATTGAATTAAGTTATAAAAATGTAGTCCACAGGAGTGCGATACTAGATATAAAAGAGAAAAATACGCTTGCCGAGAGTTTTTTTTCCCTCAAACCTTTCGATAAATTTGATGAACACATTATTATTCAAGATGACGTTAAGGTAACCATAGGACTGGGCACACTTAAAATATCCTTCACGGCTAAAATAAAGGAAAGATCAAAAGAGATAATATCACTATACTGTCCGCTCTCTATATCAACCATTAACAATCGTAAATCGAATCGAAATGAAATTCATAACGCAAAGACTGAGGATAATGATATCCTTATGTATCAAAGAGGAATTTACTATAACGTAATATTCAGACTCCAAGATTATTCTAATAAAGGTCTTGGAGGTATAATTAAAACAAAAATGAGTTTTGCCCCCTGTGTAGGAACAAAACTAAGTGGAAAGATTATTATTAATAACACTCTCCTTGAAATTGAAGGCTTAATATCTCGCGTGAAGCATCTTTCAGATAATTTATTCGAAATTGGGATCGAGAAGAAAGACTTGGTAACCAAACGAAATCACCACACTAAAAAAGATAGAGTTTTCACACGAATTAAAACTAACCATAACCTAGTTTTAATTAACATACTAAATAATGAAAAAAAATTTAATATTAAATTAACTGACATATCAGTACTAGGATTTTCCATTCAACACGAAAATAACAAATACGATGGGATTTACTTTTCACCAGGATCATTTTTTTATATTGAAAACACTAACCTTATTTCGGAACTTTATTATAATGACAAAGAAGTAATTCGATTTAAAATTGTCCAAGGAAACAATAAAGATAGACTTGATTGGTTTCATAAATTTTCAAAAGATGTTGAATCAAAAATGACCTATTCTTCGTTTTCTTCAAACTCATTATTAGAAGTATTTTGTGAATCGGGAGCACTTTCGAGCGAATATCTCTTATTAAATAGAGACAAATCTAATAAGTATATTGAATTTTTTAACAAAGAAGAGTCGACAAAGTTTTGGCTACACAAATGGGTATCAGTTTCTGAACATGGTTCTCCAACAGGTCATATATGCAGCATAAAAATGGCCAACAACATGTGGCTAATTGGCGATATTGTGGGTGCTCAAGATAAAGAACAAAGAATGCCAAAAAGTATGCGCCACTCTTTTCTTAAGACGTTCTCCGAATGGTCATTATCTGCCTCACCATGCCCAATACACATGATTATGTGGCTTGATGGTCATCCATACTGGAAAGAATATGAGAAGTATATCAATTCAGAAAAATCTAGTGAATATATTCTTGAACAAACATCTTTAAGCTATTCACGCCTCGAAGAATGCATAGTGGATGAAGATGAAAACCAAAACGAATTTATTGAGGAAATTCTCGCGAACGACTTCAAGTTAATTAATTATATTTTACAAGAAGCGATAAAAATGGGCATTCAGCAGACTTTACTATCTTTTGATTTTTCCATCAATAACTTTTCCTCTTACTCTCTTCAAAATGATTTCATAAAAAATAATGATGTTTTTTTTAGAAAGTACTTTTTATATAAAAATGAAGAAAAATCACTTCTAATTATATTAAATAAATTCCCTGAAGGAGCCTCTTTAAATAGAGTAATCGATTCAATTTGGATTTTCGAACTAAATAAAAAAACTTACTTCGAAGATAAGGAATGGGAAAAAGTAAAAAAAAGCTTGCAAGTTTTGGCGTTAAAAAATGGGCTATCTGCTCCCAGCATAAGAAGAATTTACAACGAAAAAATCATGAGAAAAAAATTATATAAAAATGAACTTGTCACATTAAAATGCCTTATTCTTAACCCTACTTTTTGGCTTGAAGCACAAAAAACAATATTATGAGATATTATTTAATTTTATTATTTACGTTAATAATAGGTTACTCAAGTGAATGGGTTGCTTATTATGTGAAATTATTTAATGGAAATAGCATAAGTCTAATCGGAAAATTAAGTTCCTACGAAACTGTATGTAATACTCCTCGTGAAAAGAGTGCTTACTGCACAAACAGATACCAAATTCCATATCAAAAAATAAAAGGAAAAGAATTTTTAGGAGCTGGTATCATCATTTCAGCATCTTCATATTTCTGCTCAAACAAACCAGATAAAAGCATAGATTTTGATATCCCAACCAGTCCAGGCCGCAGATTTGACCTTATGAACTTATATCAAACAATTGACCTTAAGACACTGGACTGTAAATCAGACTTAATAGTCGAGGCATGGAGTAGAAATGGTGCTGTAAGAAAAGGGTATCAAAGTGGCTTGTTAATCACAGGAAATCCGCTCGGTGTTGAAAGAGTTAAAAATCTTTCAGAGTTTTTTTCTAAGGAATTCCCTAGAATACTTGGAATTTTATTTATAATGCTTATTTTTCTGTATACTATACTCGGAAAATTATTTAATAGAGAGATGCACCATAATATTTTTTCTAGCTCTTTGCTATTATGGACAATCTTTGTAACATCCTCAAGCGGAATTCTACAAACAATATTCCCTATTACCGCATACCCCTTATTCATCAACAAGATTGTTGCTTTCTTCAGTTTATATTGCCATTCATTACCAGTATTTTTATTTTTATCTGATATTAAAATTAGAAATAGGAATTACTTTCGCAAACCTTTTAATTTTTTACAAACAAAAAGAAAACAAGCTCTTAACCTGACTCCTCTTGCCATAATTTTTATTATTGCTTTATCATCAAAACTTTGGGTTACTTTTTTTATATTATGGTTTTTCCTCTTAGGTTCTTCATCAATAATCTTTGGAGTTATAAAAAGGAATCATATTCTTATATCATATGGAATAATTACGACTCTCGTAACATTCAAAATAAGCAATTATAACTTTATGCCCTCTTCAAAATCCACAATATTCTTTGTAGGAACTTTTTTACTTGTGAATATACTAAAAAGAATTAAAAATCTGGCGATTCTTTCTGAAAGTATTCAAACCGTAAAAGATTTTTCAAATTCAAAATCGAATAAAGTTTCTATTGACGCTCTCGAAAAAGATATCTTTTCCTTACTAAAAGTAGGTCAGCTGACTTATTTAATAATAAATGAAAAGGGAGGATGTAAAATTAAACAATACACATTAGATAAAAAAGGTATAAAAGTTAACACATTTGAACGTGAGACACTACCTCCACTTTTTGCACATATAATATCAAAATCAGAAAGCCTATGGCATGAGCATCAAGATAGTGATTTTTTAAGGCAAATAAAAAGTAAAACCGGAGGAAAACAAAAGTACAAAGGAGAATACCTAACTTCTATACCTTTATACGGATTCGGAAAGACATATGGCGCTATTGCGTTTACGAACTACCCCGAAACATATGTAAAGAATAAAGAAAAGTCACTCGAGCTAGAAATGTATCTGGATATTTTACTTCCTATATATTGTGAAAAAATCAATTTAAACATTATTGCAAATAAAAACTCCATCACAAACAAATTTCATACTATTGATAAATTGATTGATGATATATATAATAATATAAAATCACAACATTCGAATATAGTTAATCTATCAATCATTATGAATGACACCCTAAAAGTTATAAACCAAGAGTTATCTTCTTATGGATATCTAACAGAGCTCAATCATAATTCAAAAAAACTCAATCTGTTAGCACTAGGTGGATATCCAGAAGATATCACAGAAAGATTTAAAAAAGGGTCCATTTTCGCTCATGAAGAAAATAGACATGGACCATTACCACTCTCAATAAATGAAAGAAGGGTTATAATCATTCCGGATGTTTCTTTATACAAAGAGGTATATCACGAATTTACGAACTATTTTTTTGGTCGGTGCAACACAAAATCCTGTGTTTCGATCCCCATCTATGACCTGAATAACGATGATCATGATGGAACGTATAACAGTAGAGTATGGGGTGCAATCTTCATTGAAAGAAATATTGAAGACAGGTTTAATGGTGAGATGATAAATCTATTTGAGAATATTTCATATAAGCTCAGTAAACTCATACAAAAATTAAACAATAAGAAAATTCATATTCAAACAGAAGAAAATCTAAGAAAATTTATACCAGAAAAAAACTATTCACAAATTTTACAAGACAACTCATATCAAGAAAAGGATCAGGGATACCTTCTTATGATCGACCTGCGGGAGAGCACTAAAATAAGTAATTTACTAGGTAATAAAACATGGAATACCATTGCATCCGAAATTAAAGATGAAATAATAAAATATTCCATCATTTACAAAATTTCTCTCCAAGACTTTACTTGGGATGCATTTTTTTTAACCTACTCATCAGAGCTACAAGATGACATCATCATGGCCCACTTAATTTTATTTTTATCAAAAGTTAAAAATAAAATTGATGATATTTATGCAAAATTTACTGGTCATTCACTGGCTGAGTTTTTAAATTCGAGTACGCCAAAGGCAAGAGTGGCAATTTGTTTTGGAGATATTACAAGAGGACTGCTAGATGGACCTACAAGGTCTTGGTCCATTACAGGAACTGAAATGGCAAATGTGAATAAACTAGAAGGTATTTGCAAAACGATACAAAAAATGAATCCTTATGCCATAATTTTTGCTGATGACTCTTGCCTTGAATTTTTCAATAAAAAAGAATGGTTTTATACCAATAGCAGTGTGCCGTCTAATTCAAGAAAAATTTATTCTTATCATCTAAGTTGGGCTGAACTAGACACTTTTAAAATTAAAAAGGCTGCTGCTTAGATATCCATTTTTGTCTAATCATAACTGTTAAATACACGATTCCTATATATAATAACGCAAGAGAAACTTGTACAACATTTACTTTACTACTTGAAATTACTGAATGAACAATAATTGAGATTGGTACAGATGAAGAGATTACAACTGTCGATGATGTTGGCATTAGCTTCTTTAAACCTTTCAAATATCCAATTTGAATAAAAAATAATGATACGCCAACAATTATGATGTAAAAAAGTGGAAAATCGAAAGTTAGTGCTGCTTCTTTAGTAAAAGCTTTAAATATAATAGTTTCTAGAAAAATTATCACTCCTCCGAATGTAAAAATAGTTGTTGTTTTTACATTTCTTGCAAGAAGACGGACAAATGTTTGCGCTACTACATACAAAGCTAATACGAATACAAATACCTTGATATTATCTAGGCTAGGGTTTTTACTAATTATAATTAGTAGAAGTATTACAATAGGAAATAAATTTATTAGTTTTTGCTTAAGAGGCATATTTTCTTGACTAAAATCTCCTGAAAAAAATACTCCAATTGTAGGCGCCAAAGACTTAGCTATTATTATATCTTCAATGTTAATTAGATACTTAAACTCAAAAAAAAGTAACATAATAACTGCAATTGACGATGACCAAATTAAAATATAAAAAAAATTTACCAGTGTCGGAAGATTGATATTTTTAATAAAAAAAAATGTAAACAGGCTACACGCAAGATAGCCTAACCCTAATACAAAAAAAATCTCACTACTTTTTAGATTTCTTGATTGTAGAAACATTAAAAGAGCTATATTTAAAAGTATAGATGAGTATAAATTGATGTATCCATTTTTAGAAAACAAAAAAAAACCTTTATAAGAAAAATGATTCCCACCCTAGTGTATTTTAAGTTTAACATATTTGATGTTTATATTATTTTTCTTTGAGAAATATAAACCCACGACACAATATAATAAAATTATAACTCCAGTTCATCTGATTTTTTTACTCTAGAATAAACAATTGTATGCCATATGAGAATGATTTTCTATAAGCCTCAGGTAAAAGACAAATAGTGTTTTAAAATTTATTTTTATACTGGCTCAAGTCATCAAAGTATAATCAAATTATAAAAGGAGACCATTTCGTATCTACCCAACCATATTATGATTAGATGAAAATTGTTTAGGGTTTTGAACGATGTTAAACTAGATAAGATGGGAGGACTTATGCAAGTAAAGGCGTTTGGGCAAACGGATACTGGACTGAAACGATCGCATAATGAAGATGCTTTTAAGATTTGTGAGGATATTCAGCTGTATATTGTATGTGATGGAGTTGGTGGGTTGGCGGCCGGGGAAGTGGCGTCGCAAATGGCCTGTGTGAGGATTGCTGAGCGGTTGCGCGAGCGTGTTGATGTGATTGAGAGTTTTGGTAGGTTGTCTTCGGCGGGAAATCGGCTTGCTGTTTTGGATTGTGTTAGAGAGGCAATTGCGGGAACTAGTAGAGAGATATGGGAGCTTTCCCAGCAGGATGAGGGAGAGCGCAAAAGGGCGACGACTTTGGTGATGGTGCTGGTGGTTGGGGACGATGCTTTTGTTGCTCATGTTGGGGATAGTCGTCTTTATTTGTTTCGAGGTAGTGAGGGTTTTCAATTAACTGAGGATCATACTTATGTGAATGAGTTGGTAAAAAATGGGAAATTGACGGAGGAGGAGGCGAAGAATCATCCACAGGCGCATGTTATAACCAAGGCCTTGGGTTTTCGTTCGGCTTTGGAAATTGAGACTTTGCATATGGAGCTGGAAAATGATGATCGGCTGCTGCTTTGCTCGGATGGGTTGTATCATTATTTTTCGACTGAACAATTTGGTAAATTAATGAAGGGTGTGGATGGTGGAAAGTTTAATGAGCTGGCGATCGCCCAGGCCAATGCATTAGGTGGTCGAGATAATATTACTTCACTTCATTTGCAGGTGTCTGCGGAGGGAAAAAAAGACCACGCGACGGGGGTTTCACAAAAAATTGCGGTTTTAAAGAGAATTGCACTTTTTAAGGCCTTGTCATTTAAGGAATTGGCAAAAGTTTTAGAAATTATAAAGATTAAATCCTTCGCTGAAAAAACCTTAATCATTCACGAGGGAGATATGGGCGATGAAATGTATATTATTCTGCTGGGCTCTGTCGATGTCATGATATCGAACAAAACCATAAAAACTATTCCTAAAGGCGCCTATTTTGGCGAGATGGCCTTGGTGGATAAAGAAATTCGTTCCGCCTCGATTTTGGCGCGAGAACCGACAAAAACGTTGGTGATTCAAAGAGATGATCTGTTGAGCTTATTTAAAAGGGAAAATAGAATTGGGTTGAAGATGATGTGGGCGATGCTCCAGCATGCCAATGCTCGTCTGCGCGGAAATGATAAAAAGGTTTATCGCTAAATTGAGAGGGGCTTCGCTCCCCTCTCATGATAATTTTTGATTGATTATTCAGCGGCAGCAGCGGTTTCAGTTGACGATTCGTCTGTTGTTTCGGCGGCTGCAGTGGGTTCTGGTGCTTTTGCGGCGGCAACTTTAACCAGTCCTTCGGCCAAAAGAATTTTTCTTTTTTCGTCACCGTTAATCCAAGTTTTATCTTTTGATCTGATCCCGTAACGGCCGGATCTTTTTTGTAGGATGGTGTACTCTTTAGTTTCTTTGATAACTTTCATTTTTTACTCCTATAAGTAAATAGTTTCTAAATTGGCCCGTTATGGACCTTGTTGGATTTGTCGTCTTAAGCCTGCTTGCTGGTCTTTGTAGATGGCGATTTTTCCGCCGGCATAGTAGATACAAGTTGCCATGATCATCCAGGCAAAAAACCCCAAAATTAATTTGTTTTTTCTTTTTATAATCAACGTAAAAATTCCTCTACTGGTTCCGCTTCTTCCACTTCTGGAATGCTTTTAGCTTTATGCTGAATTATTGATTTTTCGATATACTTTTGTCCGGCCTGATAGGGCACCAAGGAATATGATGGTTCAACCTTATTCCATCCTCGCCGTAGAATATTGACATCGGCAACAGTAAAATTATTTGCCCCCAGTTTTTCTGTTAAAGCAACTTGAGCGTCTTTGCGAATATTTTTGCTCTGGCCACTTGTCGGCATCCCCAAATAGGCCCAGCAGGCACCACCATAAAAGATACCGGTGATGATACAGAGGACTTGGATACCAGCAACTTTATAACTCTTTTCAAAAGTATAAGAATAATTTTTTTGATTTTTAGTTTTGACCTTGGCGCGGTAACTCACTTTGACATTTGAGCAAGAAGTAAGTAACAGACAGATGAGACCTAGAAAAATAGCTGATTTTCGCAAAAACTTCATATTTTATTTTTGATGTGAAAGGTTAATAATGAAAGGCAGTCTAGCAAGCTTGGAGTGTTGATTGAAGAATTTATTTCTAATTTTTGTCATTTTTACTAACTTTAATGCGCCAGCCTATAGTCTTTTTAACGATGAGGAGTCTAAATGTCAGACCTTACCATGGACCAAAGAGGATTCGCGCACCCAAGGCAGCGGCTGGATCTGGTTTCCAGGCAAGGCGACCGGTGAGAATTTAGCAGAAGCTTACTTAAAAGCGGAGGGAGCGGCGCTTGGCCGTTTAATGCAAGAGTGTAACTTTCCCCATAAAGAGGTCAAAATTCATGAGAGATGTGATGAGAGATTGGGGAAGTTCTATAAGGCCTATATTCGCATCAGTGTTAAAGACAAATTCTGTAAAGAAACAAAATATTCCTCAGCAGAAAAAGCTAAAACAATAAAAAATACCGTGCTTTTAAAAACCTATCAACGCTATCAAAGATTGATTGCTAGAAACACGAATATCAAAGAGGATTTTTGCAACCAAACGAATCATAGTAAATGCCTCAGTTTGGGGAAATATGAATTCCATATGCAAAATTACCCGGCGGCTTTAAAATATTTTGATCTGGGTTGTTTACATGGAAATATGGACTCTTGTTTCAATGCGGGATTAACTGCAAAAATTTCCGGCGCGACAAAAACCGCCATCGGCCATTTCAAATTAACTTGTCACAATTCCAAGAAGCCAGACCCACAGGGCTGCTTTTTCCTAGGACAATTATATTCTGTTGGGAGTGCCGCCATAAAATACTATAAAAAGGCCTGTCATTTAAACATTGCCCGTGCCTGCAGGGCAGCGGCACAGCTCTCACGGCAAAAGCTAAAACTCTACCGAAAAGGCTGTCAGCTTAAGGACCGAAAAAGTTGCAAAGAGGTGGCAACCCTCTACTACGATCTAAAAAACATGAAAAAAAGTCTCACCTATTCCCGCCGCGCCTGCACTCTGGGAGAAAAAAAATCCTGCAAGAATATCAAATTTCTAAAAAAGAAATTAGGCCAAAAATAGCCCTTTCGTTTACCATATGTCCTCAAACTGCTACAAAACCCGGAAGTAGTCGTGCCATGCACTCGGTGGGTTGCAGCAAATGCATTATCTCGAACCCGTGGTGAGTCCAAATTTAGGATTAGGTGCCGGATTAGGTGCCAGCAGACCTATCCACGGATTAGTCTACTGGCACCTAATCCCCATATTTCAATTTCAAATAACAAAAAATTAGGTTTATGCCGGCCTTAGAGGGGAGGGATATTCGCAACTACAATGATTTTACTACTTTAAAAGAACTCTACCTTTTCAGTATCTGAACGTATTTTTCACAATGATTCCGAATGCTTGGCGAGTTCGAGAATATAGACAGTGACTTCTTGGCTATTGTATCAAACAATATTGTATGATACGCTGTATGTATGGATGTAAACAAAATCATTACAAAGTTTGATAAGTTTCTAGTTGAGCAAGAGTATACCTTTTCAGGCGTTGTGATCGGCGGAGCGGCGCTAATCATAATGGATATCTCATTAAGGGCGACTAAGGATATTGATTTTCTTGATCCTGAGCTTGAAAAGGAATTCCTAGAGCTAGCGAATACCTTTCGAGAAAAATATCCTAAATTAAATCTTCAAGAAGATTGGATTAATAATGGACCTATAACATTAAGAAGAGACCTTCCTTTTAATTGGGAGAATCGCTTAGTAGAAATATTTAAAGGTGAAGCATTAATTTTAAGAACTCTTGGCCAAGCAGATCTATTAAAATCTAAATTATTTGCATACTGTGACCGAGATATTGATTTACAGGACTGTATTGATTTATCTCCCTCGAATGATGAATTAGATGAAGCCTTGGAATGGTTAACTGAAAGAGATGGCAATCCTTTATGGCCTGAGCGTGTGAAAGCACAGATTGACTATTTGAAGGAGAGATTAAATGAATAGCGATTTGAATCCCTATCTTGCTTCAATTGGTATCAATGTATACTTTGAAAGAAAAAGTAAAGTTAAGCACCCCGATTTTGAATTCATCTTGATAAGTGCCTTGAGATTAGCTAATTCAAAAAAAGACTCAAAGTTATTATCATTAATATTATCTTGGTCACATACTTATGCTGACTACTTAATCCCAGAAAAATTAAAAAAGACTTTTGATCGTAGTAAGACACTCAATGAAGACCGTTTGTATTATAATATTTTTTATATCTACTGTTTTGAAGTTCTTAAAATACATAAATTTCAAAAACTCATAGATCATAAAACATCTGGATATCTTACAGAAATAAGGAAAGATAACATTGCTATTCAAATGAAAGGTGAGGAAGAGTGGAGTTTGAAATACAATATTCATATACCATGCGGTAGCTTGAGAATTAGAGAAAGTGATATTGTACCAATTAAAGTATTGGCAAAAAATAATGATCAGTTAAACAATAGGCTTTTAATCGGAGCAAATTGGAGAGCTGATATTATTACTGAGATTGAAAGAGGTGGTGAAAATGCTTATCAAATTTCAAAAAAACTTGGCTGTTCATATGAACCAGTTAACCGAATAATGAAGCAATACTTCCTTGTTGCGAGTTAAACTAATAATTATTTGAGTAGTCGTGCCACAGTAGTCGAGTAGTCGTGCCAAGTAGTCGTGCCATGCACTCGGTGGATTGCAGCAAATGCATTATCTCGAACCCGTGGTGACTCCAAATTTATACTCGAGAGAACGGAGAAGGAGGGTGAGATGCGACAGCTTGCTGAAATAATTCAAGGCACTTGTCCCCATTATTAGCAAACGTTACCACTTCACAATGTTATTTTTACACGTTTGTTGCGCATAGCAATTATACGCGTTGCACTAAAAAAAATAACTAAAACATGGAGAAAAAAAAATGAAGCGTTACACTTTAACTCTGCTCATAATTGTGAGCGCAACCCTCACAGCAAGCAATCAGGCAAGTGCTGGCATAGGAAGTTTTATTAAGAAATTTGCGCCGGTGATTGTTCCTGTAATTGCTGCGACTACGCTTGCAGTTGCGCCTAAAGAGGTGCCCAAAATTGTTACAACCACTATTAATAAGACCACTGATATTGTGAAAGAAGCTGCAAAAGATGTTAAAAAGGCCAGCGCGGAGGCCTTAAAAGATATTAAAGAGGAAAGTAAAAAAGGTTTTGATCAATTGACCCACAATCCATTGCAGGCGATTGGCGATACCATTGAAGCGACAACGGCGCTTACCGTCATTGTACCAACAATATTTGTCGTCGAAGCTGTTGCCAACCCTGAGGATCTTATGGAGGACACCGAGGGAACTCTAAAAAAAGATGTCCGTAAAGTCGTAGCGGCAATCAATGGCGGGAGAGACGATACTCTTGAAGAAATGGATCGGAGTATTGATGATGCTATTGAAAATGGGTTTTTACCAAAAATAGATAATGAAGGTTTTGTCATCGGCACCACCATCAACGGCGATGGCAGCTTAAGTTTTGATAGCAGTGTATCTCAAGGCACACAAAATTATATAAACGAAAAATACCAAAGCAAACAAGAATTTTCCAAAAACTTTCAAGAATATTATAATGATTTTACATATCGTTTTGAGGAATACTTAAATGAATTTATTGATACAGACCCCTTAAATAATCAAGCTCCCAGTGAGCAAAATAAATTAAAAACAAGAGCAGATATTCTCGCCTATAAATCATTGACAGGCACCTATCTGTTACTGGCAGAAAAACTTTCACAAAATTCAAGCAAAACAAATAAGTTAAATTTAACTGCGCTCAAAAAATCTTTGAGCTACCAGGAAAAATCAATCGAACTTTTAGAGGCCTTAAATTCACCGCAAATAGGCCATTTAAATGCAGAAGAAAACTTAAAGCTAAGCTATAAACTGATCGCCGAGCATTCACGAAACCCAGCAGCAATAGAAACACCAATCGAGCTTGCCAGTCTAGTCGTCGGTCTAGATGCCATCGACCATTGGAGCACCCAAACAGGATTAATCGAAAAAATTTTTGATGTAGTAGGAGTCGTTGGCGATGGGGCTGCCGTTGCTCTGCCCGGAATTCCTGGTGGCATTTCTATTCTTTTTAAATCCACTGAAGCCGCTGGAAAATTTAAAAAAGTACTAGATTCCGCACGGAAGTTGGGGTTAAAAACTAAAGAGGGAATCAAGAGGTTAGCAGGATTTAAACAACAAAAACAGGCTTTAGAAGGTGCAACTGATGCGGCTAAGCATGAGCTGTATAAGAAACAGCTTAGGCAATCTATGACAAAGCCTGATGTTCAAGATAAAAAGCTTTTTGAAATTATAGATGATAATTATAGGCCAAATGCTAAAGTCGGAAGTGGTAGTACTGCTGATGCTTTAAGATATGAAAAGTTAACAGGAAACCCTGTGGGTGGAAAAAGACACGCAATTAAAGCAAGAGAGCAAGTTACTAGAGTGCAAAGGTGGTTAGATAAAAACCCCAATACCTCTGCGGCAGATAGGTCTGGGGCCGAGCAAGTAATGCTCGACCTAATGGATGCCTTGGGAGATATTTAATGGAGTACACTGTAGAAAACACTATTGAAAAGATATTACAAAAATTTCCAGACTTTGCCCCTACGTGGACAAAGCATTTAGAGTATTGGGATGGTGATGACTCAAGAACTATAGGAATAGATATTGCTGAGTTTCAAAGTTTCATATCCTATAAACTAAAGTTAAAGGAGAAATACAATTTTCAAGAAGTGTTTGACCTTATTGAGCTATTACTTGTTGATGGAAGTGATGATGTAGAGTATGCCATTCAATTTAATTTCTTGGAAAACTTACTTAATCGTTCCTCTTCTGGACATTTTCCCATAAATTCATTTTTCGATTATCTCGGTAAAGAGAGTAAGGCATTTTGCAAAGCAAATGAGGAATTTTGGGAAATTGAGGATAGTAAATTCTATAAAGACAACTAATCTCCCACCACTCACAAATCGACAAAACAGGCCCTAGAATATCCAGGGCCTCAGTTGTGTCAGTGAATATTAAATTAGTATAATTTACGTGCAGGTGGCGGCAGTGTCAGTACTTTTCCTAGAGTATGTGGGATTAACGGTAATAACCTTCTTCTTATTACCAACAGTACCTGGATTAGGTGCCAGCTGGATTAGGTGCCAGCAGACCTATCCAAATTCACCAAAGCATAAAGGTCTTCTCCTCTATCGACTTCTTGAAAAGTGCATTTTTTTAGACACCTTATAATTCTATATACCTTAATTTTCTGTACCAGGAGTCAATTTGCTATTTTCTTCTTAAGCAGTTATTTTATTAATGAAATATGTGGATTAGTCTACTGGCACCTAATCCTAATAAGGAATAGTTTATGAAATCTGAAATAAAAGAAATATTAGCCGAATCAGAAGAATTCAATGAAAACTTTTGTCCAGAAGATATATTTAATTTCAACTTTCTATTGCGAATCATGATTGGACCTAAAGGGGCTCAAGGGGAAGAATCTTTTGATGTTGAAGTTTGCACTACAAAATGGATTGAAGATAATTTAAATGATAGCGATGTTATGATTGGACGTCATAAAATTATCATGAAGGATTATAACTATAAAATTTTAAACGATAAAGTTTTAAAACTATTTGAATCGAAATCTGGTGAAAACTGGAAAGAAATTGCTGAACAACTTTCTCGATATGCTTACTGGGAATTTGAAGATTACAAAGAATAGTAATGAATAAGTTTATCAGAATGTTTCTCCTCTTCACTATTATTTCAAATACCACTTTTGCAACGGTTTCCAACGAGGGGGTAACTGCTCACACTCTAGGGTAATTTTTCTCCCGCCATTTTTAAATTTATCGCCTCAAAAGACGCATAGCCTTGATAGCGCATAGTATTCGTAAGGATTAGTCTACTGGCACCTAATCCGGTTACAATAGGATTAGTCTACTGGCACCTAATCCAGTCTTTTTGCCTTCGTTTCTGGAGAAATCGTTACAATAGGATTAGTCTACTGGCACCTAATCCCCAATTCGTCTACGTGGCGTTTCCGCTCCAGTCTTTTTGCCTTCGTTTCTGGAGAAATCGTTACAATAGGATTAGTCTACGGGCACCTAATCCAAATCTTGGTTTTTTAAAGGGAATCATAGGAAAAAGTCCACCATGGAAGTAAAATAAATATACTTTAGGTGGATGCTTTTTCTCTGTATTTTTTACACGATGGTCTAAGAAATGATTGTTATCGCTTACAATGCAGTACAATAAAACTTCTTTTAAAAATATTTTGGAGTGAGTAAACAGGTGCAAAATAATAATTATCAAATTTTGGTAGTTGAAGATGATGAGCTCTCTCTCATTGGTCATACGTACCTCTTAAAAAATTATGGCACGGTAAAAGCGGTTAAAAGCAAAGAGGCCGCTGTCAAGGCGCTCGCGGCGCAGACCTTTGATCTTATTTTTATTGATCTTAACCTCGATCCCTTGGTGGATTCATTAGAAGGTCTTGAACTTATCGAATTGGCCCATCAAGCGAGTATCTACAGCATTGTCATCTCTGGTCTAGAGCATGAAGAGAGTATCCAGAGTAGTTATGAGAGAGGCTGCCAGGACTATATATCCAAGCCCTTTAATCGAGAGTCTTTGGACCTCGTTTTACAAAAGTATAAATTTAAAAGGAATCAGGGGACTTTACAAGATTTTTTTAAAAATGAGTTTATCACCCAGGACCCTTTTTTAATACAACAATTGAAAGATCTCAAAGACGCCTTCGCTAGTGATCGACCTATTTTTCTGCAGGGAACCACCGGTACTGGCAAGACCATGGTTGCGGAACTACTCCATCGCATAGTTTTTGGTGACCAGCAAAATTTTGTGCATTTAAATTGCTCTGAAGTGCAGGATACCTTGATTGAGTCTGAGCTGTTTGGGCATATTAAAGGTGCCTTCACCGGTGCAGATACTAAGCGCCAAGGGAAAATCCTGGCGGCGGATGGGGGGACATTATTTTTAGATGAAATCGCCACCATGCCACTTTCTCTGCAACAAAAACTGCTCAAAGTCTTGGAGAGCAAAACCTTCTATCCGCTGGGTTCCGATACTCCTATCAAGTCAAATTTTCGCTTAATATCTGCCACCTGCGAAGACTTAGAAGATTTGGTGATAAAGGGAAAATTTAGAAAAGATCTCTATTATCGAATTGAGGGCTATAATATTCAGTTGAAATGTCTGAAAAATCGTAAAGAAGACATCCCCTATTTAATAAAACATTTTTCAGCGAAGTCGAAAAGAAAGGTGGTTCTCTCAGCTGCCGTAAAAAATGTTCTAACGAATTATTCATGGCCAGGTAATGTACGCGAATTAAAAAAATGTGTGGATATTTTACATACTAAAGGTAATGGTTTTATTAAAGTTGAAGATCTTCCCGCTTATATTGTTGAACATAATATGAAGTCCGAGATCGACCAGGGAAAACTCCATGGTCTCGTCTCTCACGTCCAATTAAAAGCTGTTGAAAAGCTGGGAATCAAGGCCTTTTTTGAAAAGATGGAAGAAGAAATTTGTGAACATTTTTATAAGAAAAACAATAATAAAGTTAGAAAAACTCTGGCCATGTTGAAAATATCTAATGGTTTTTTCTATCGAGTTTTAGGGCGACTCAAAAGCACGGATCAGGCCGAAAAGACTCTATCATGAAAAAAGAGACACTCATTCACAATATCAATTCAAGTCTTAGCGCTATTAAGCTCGCCTTCCCAATCATCTTAACATCTCTTAAAAGTGACCCCGCACAGGCCGAAGAAATTTTAAAAATGAGCATGGATAAATATGCACAGCTGTTACAGGATTGGGAAGAGTACAAATTAAAATCCTAATCAAAGCACCAATCAAATAAACTGTTTCCCAGTGACACAAAATGTTCCCATCTAGAAACAATTTCCACCCTTTTTTGCCCCTATTCTTTGGCATGGGGATTGCTATAGAGACCTTATGATTTAACTAAAGAGTGCCTTTGCCCAAGCAGACATGGCAAAACAATAAGTGAGGAAAAAATGAGAAAAAAACTTTTAAGCAACACAAGCATTAGCAGGACGGCCAAACACTCCGGTGGTGGCGCTGTTTGGTAAGCTCAGAGATCATCTCCGCGCAAGATTTCAATTAAGGCATTCATAGCATCTATATAAGTGAAGATTCCAATACATTGACCTTCGCTATCTTCGATAAGAACAGAACCAAGTTTGTTCTCCGACATATCAAAAATTACATCTTCTAGAGTTGACCCGGTAATCACTGTAAATGGATTATGAATCATGATGTCTTTGGCGAAAAGTTCTTCGTACAAATTTATATTCACGATCACTTTGAGATCTCTATCGGTAATCAGTCCAATCGCAACGCCATTTTCTATTATTGGCACATGTCGAATACCATTTTCGTCCATCAGCTCTCTGATTACTGGGATGCTAGTATCTTGATCGGCAAAAACAGATACCGGACTGGTGAATTCATCAACTGTTATATCGCTTAATTTTTTATCATTTTTTAACGCTTTCATAAGATTCTCCATATGGCAAAAGGACCGCTAGAGGGTCCTTTTGCCATTAAGGTTTAATTTTCTTTAAGATCAGCGTTAACAAAAACAGCGTTCACTGACTTGCCACTCATCGCTCTCACATGCAGAAGAATTTTTTTGCTCTCGATGGTATTTGGCACTTTAACCGAGTAGGTAAAAGGCACCATTTTCATTGGGCAAAAATCTCTCACTTTTTTCATTTTGGGTAAGACTGAATAGGTGTTAATTTTATTTGATATAACCTCTATATCATCCAACTCAAAACAATCACTAGGGTTATAACCATTCAATTCAACAACCCGATCACCATCACCTTTTACCATATAGTTCACGTAGGCATAGGCAAACTCGTCCACTGAAGTACTTATTGACTCATCGACAAATATTTTAGATTTTTTTTCAAAAATCGATTCGCCATTGACCACAATATCGTAATTTCCTTTGTCCAACAATCCAACGTCGATAGTCTCGACAAAGGGTACTTCGAAAGGCCGGCAGAATGGATTAGTCTCGTCATACTTTAATGAACCAACGGTAATTTCTATTTTATTTTTAATGACTTTTACTTCTGTATAAGGTGATTTATGACAGAGGTTTGGCAAAAGTCCCGACACAATAACCTGTGTACTATCATTTGTATCAAATCCAAGCGGAGCATAGATATCTTCTATGGCAACTAAAGTTTTAACTGGTGTACCGGCCATGGCCACAGCAGATAGAAATAACAAAAATAGCACTGCGAAACTTTTCATAACACCCTCCAGGTGAATGGTTGTTTAATATTATATAGAGACTATGGGAAAATCTCTGGCATCTGTTGATGATAAAGAATGATAAAAAATTAAAGAGATATCACCATCTAAAGTGATTATTATCAAGAAAAGATATTAAATGTCATATCTTTTTTTTTGACAATGCAATTTCCCAGTATAGACTTTTAAAACAATATGATAAAAAAATATTTCGTAAGCTTATTCACATTAATCTCACTGACTGCGTCGGGGGAAGGATGCTTTCCTGAAAATGACTTGGCGTTTTTTGCAAACGACAAAAGTAATACTTTTAATGAAGTGCGTTTTCGCAAAACGATCCAAAAGTTCACCGCGGTTTGGTCTCCAAAAATACAGGATTTATTCGGAAAATTACTTTTAGTCGAAGGTAGATGGGATGCGCCAAAGATTCAAGCTTATGCCACCTTAGATATGCAAGACAATTTACAAATTATCATTAATGGAGGTATGGCCAGGCATCCCGAAATGCATGAAGATGCCTTGATGCTGATTCTCTGCCATGAGCTTGGGCATCACTTAGGTGGTGCGCCAAAAGCCTTTCGCGGCACCAGTGAAAGACGTAGCTGGTCCTCAGCAGAAGGCCAGGCCGATTATTTTGCTACGAGCAAATGTTTAAAAAAGATTTTTCATAATGAGGAAGAAAATAAATTGGCGATCAAAAAAATACCAAGGGATTTTACCGACAGAATTTCGGACAAGTTCGCTGGGAGTACTTTAACAACGGCCGAAAATAAATGCCAGAGTGCAGGTTGTATAAGAATCGCCTATGCTGCCCTCAGCACAGCAAAAATGTTTGCCACCTTAAAAATAGATTTATCGGCACCAAAATTAAATCAATCCGACAAGGCCATCGTCGACAAGACAAATTATGGCCATCCTAGCCCGCAGTGTAGACTGGATACTTATCTCTCTGGGTTTAGGTGTGACCAAGACCCCAATCTGCATTTCGATAATTTAGATCCTAAAGTGGGGGCTTGTTTTAGAGCGTCAAATGCCTTTGACACTCCCGCCGCCGCGAGACCACTTTGTTGGTATAGGCCACAGGCCATATTTCGCTAAGGAATGTCAATGAGACGCTCCTAAAGCCCATCAATTATAGCTCAACAAATTACCATACCCATTGAAAGCGCAGCCCAAAACTATATCCTAGACCCTCTTTAGGTTTCTCAAAATCAAAATCATGCTTTGAATTATTCACCTCTCTAGAAGCGCCCTCCAAATAGGCATCAAAGGTCGCCTGCAAAGCTTTAAAAAATAATGAACCACTCCAAATTTCTCCGTTGACACCGATAATATAATCTCGATAATCTGCCGCTTCAATATTGGTACTATGCAAGGTCGATTGCTCGCTGTTCTCATATCCAACATATAATGTAATGGGTTGGCCTTTAATATTTTTTTTATGTTTCATAAAAACAGAATAAGCATTTTCTACATATCCCCTATCCGAAGTAACGTAATCTAAATGCAGAGCAGTGTCAGTATCTTTAAAAATTTCAAATTGATTTAAGGCCGTGATTCGCAAAACAAAACCGACACCGATACTTGCGTCTCCATCAAAAGATCCGAGAGAAATATACATATCTGCAGTTCTGGTCTTTAATAAGAGTCGTGAAAGCCCCGAGTTTATTTTCCAAATTTTCTTATGGTCAGAATATTCCTCATCCGTCATAGAAAGAATTTGGGTTAAGTAATTTTGAAAACTCGTCACGGGTCGCCTATCGTGAAACAGATAGATATCTGTTCTCAGCACGATTTCGTCATTAACTTTATAAAGCATCCCGACGTTTGCAGAGATGGTAGACATCGCTCCCTGTGCCGCTTGTACTGTACTTCTTTGCGGTCGCAAATTATCTAACTCTGATGCCCCAGAAGAATCTTGTGCTCCTGCTGAAGCGTCGATATCAAATTTTCCAAATTTCCCGTAGACAAATATTTTTCCCCCGGCCAGGCATTTCCCGCTGGCGGCGAATAATGAACGAATACCAGTTTGTACTTCCGCAAATTTTAAACGATCTTTTACTTTCTTTTTTTGCAATGCGATTAACTCTGCTTTCGCACTGGCCTTGCCCGCTTCTCCCAGAGCGACAACGAAATTTTCCAGCTGAGCATAGGTAGTGAGCCCTTGGGTTTGTGCGATGGCATCGAGTACCTGGGGTCGAAAGTGTGCCTTTAGTTGATTTATTTCCTCTTCCGGGAATCCACTTTCACGAAACGGACCAAACTCTTGCTCTAATTGCTGATCGGCAATAGTGTTGAATAAATCGAGCTTTTCTTGGACCGCTTTATCCCCCTCTACCTCCACCGATATATTAACTTTTTTTATAACAGTATCGTTGGCATCTTTTTCTGAAATGGGGGCGGTTAAATAGACTAAAGAGGAGAGGCGAAAAGAAACCGTGGCGACCACATCCGTGCAGGCCATAGAGCCACCAAAACTTCTTATAAAATCATCAATATGGTGACCATAAAGACTGGCAGATCCACCCACATGGGAAGCAGAGTTATCTATTGATTTTTTGAAACTAGACAATTGTGATTTACTGACGATCTCAACTTTAAAGTCAAAACCTTCACCATCACCAGCGGCAAAAGCTGTCATGGACAGTATAGAAGTAAGAATAATTAAAAAAATATTTTTCACGGCAATCTCCTTTAGTTTTGACACTGCATAACATGCTTTTCATAAAAATCTACGTCTTACACTTGCTATGCGCAATTTTTACATATAAAAAGAGGTAAATTATACTCATATAAGCCATAAGCCTCTGATAATAGGAGATAAATAACGATTCTCTCACAAATTGATCAAGCATGATATTCATCAGTGAATTACGTAAGTAAGCTCATTAGACTCAAAAGCTCAGAGAACTACAATTAAGATGAGTTCAATGCATGGAGGTATTTAATGGGACATAAATATAACACAGTTGTCATAGAGATCAGCTTTGAACCAGAGCTGGCAGATCAGCTCTATGCCTTAAGAGTTTCACCTGTATTAGAAAATGCAGAAAATATCCACCTCGTCTATGTGCATAAAGCTGAGCATCCCGACGAAGAGGATTTTGCATCCCTAGAAAAGCAGTTACTGCTCAAAATAGAAGACTTTAAAACTAAAATAATTCCCCATGTGAAAAGAAACAATTGTATTACTAAATGTATCTTTTCGAATAATCTAAAAATCGCTGCCAAGGAATATCTCGAAACCATAGAACCAGATATCATCATTAATGCGACTCATAGTTCTCATGATATTGATCGCTGCTTTAGTGAATCATTTTCTAATTATTTAGTTAGACACGCCCCATGCGATGTCTTTATACTAAGACCTAAAAAAAAGGTGGCCTAATATGGACAAAAAATTAAAAATTCTAGTAGCAACAGACTTTAGTAAAAATTCAGACGATGCAATAAGGACGGCTTGGGAATGGGCGCAAAAACTCGAGACAGGCCTAGCAGTGGTCAATGTTGCGGACATCTCTTCAGGCTTTGGAATGTCTCCATTTGATCATCCAAGCTTAACAAATTTTGAAGACGTCTTAAGAAAAGAGTTTGGGGATACATTAGATAAGCAAATTAAAAAAATCTGTCCCAACGATTTTGAAAAGATCGAAAGACAAATTTTATTTGGGCCAGTAGTAGAGACATTATTAGATAAAATAGAAACGGAAAATATTGAATTGGCCGTGCTCGGAACCAAAGGGCATTCAAAATTTGAACACCTTTATATGGGTAGTATCACTGAAAAAATGGCGCAGTTAAGCCCAGTCCCCGTGTTGGCAGTCAAAGATGATAAAGTTCACACCCCCGACACTCTACTGGTTGCACTCGATCTCAATTATGATGCCAGAGAATTATTTTGGGCGAAAAAGATAGCGAAAACTTTTAACTCAAAAATTCACCTCGCCCATGTGGTAAGCCCGGAAATCAGTGATAACGATTTTATTCAACAAGAGATTGAGCGCAGTAAGGTCCAATGTATCGAAGACATCCTCGATTTAGGCGAAAAATTAGCGAAAGAAGAGCTAGAATTGGCCAGTAAAGAACTACAAAAAGAGCAAATTGACAGTTCCTGGTCCGTCGCCAAAACTGATTCTTCCTCTCCAGCAAAATCACTTTTAAAACTGATTGAGGAAAACCCTACCGACCTCTTGGTAATCGGTACTCACGGTAGATCTGGTATCACGAAATGGTTAATGGGTAGTGTCGCTGAGAGCTTAATTAGAAAAGCACCTACTTCTATGTTGATTATGAAAAATCTTTTTTGAGAGTCATTTATTATGAAATACTTATTTTTTGCGCTCTCACTGGCGATGGCAGGAATATCACCCAAGGCGCATAGTGAGAATGCAAAGAGTGTTAATATCAGCATGGTAAAAATTGCAGAGATCATGAGTCGACTACTGCCTCTCACCTTGGATAAAAACAAGTTTAAAGAAAAAAAGCTACAAAGTCCTATAAAAAATGATTTAGACAACCTGAGCACAACCTTTTCTCAGGTCAAAAATCATTTTTCAAAGGGTATAGTCAACTATAAACTCGCTTCTGGGCTTATCGATCAATATATAAAGGACGCAAAATTGGCCTTTACCCAAGGTCATACAGCTTATTCTCGAAAACTTATTCAAAGCGTCGGTGCATTATGTGTCTCTTGTCACGGGCAGGATGCAAAATCAGTAAAGCTGTTTCATAGAGTTGACCGTAGTCACTTTAGTTCTCATTTTGACTTTGCTGAATTTAATTTTATGACGAGACGTTGGTCCGCTGCACTCAGGCTCTATGAGAATTTTATAAATACTTTCAATCAATCAAAAAACAAAGATCTTTTATTAACTGCTTTAAAAAGAGAAATATACATTTATACCATGATCCTCAAAGACGATCGAGCTCTCATAAATAAACTGACCCGCCATGCAAAGAATAAATTATTTGGGCCACTTATTCTGGAGAGAATAAAAAACTGGAAAGCCTCCTTAGAAGAGATAGAGAAATCACCTATTAAGGGAAAATTGTCTCTATCTAAAATCAATCAATTTACCAAGGGACTTTTTATTGGAAATGACAGCAAATTGTTCGCGTTAAACGGTTATGATAACGAATTAAAATTCCTACGCTTAAATCGCCTCTTAAATGATTATCTAAAAACTTCCCCGCCCAGCAAAGAACTTCCCAGAATTCTCTTATTGCTCTCGCGTTGCCATAAGGCCTTAAATTTTAGTTTGTACTATTCTCTGTCTGATCAATACTTAAAGGAATGTATGACTAAGTATCCTCATGCTCCCTCTGCCAAAAACTGCTACCAAGAGTATAAAAATAATCTCACGAATTCTTTCACTGGCTCTGGAGGCACTAGTATTCCCCGAGGATTATTGAAAGAGCTGCAAGAGTATAAAAAGAAAATTTTTTCCAATGCCAAGCCGATTAAGCATTAGGGCAAACGCAAAATTAACCGATCATTGAAAGCAATCGATTAAAATCGTTTTCATTATTAAAATAATGGGTAGAAATGCGTAGACTACCTCGACGAGCACTAACAAAAATTCCGTTTGCACGCAGGGACTGTTCCACCTCCTCTGGTCGATCAACCTCGATAGAGACGATTCCTGAATTGATAGATTCATCAATAGACAAAATATCTCGTGGCGAGAGAATCTTTACGCCAGCTCCCCTTAACTGTTTAGTTAAAATAGTAGTTAGCTCAAAAATTCTATTGGCAATATTATTGATCCCTAAATCCATGACAACATCACAAGCGGCATCCAGCCCGGCGAGAATACTAAAGGGTGGTACTCCTAATTCTATGGCCGCAGTTTCCCTCTTCAACGGGGCCAAGTCGTTGGACATGGCCATGGGATCTTCCACACTAAGCCATCCCGCTAAAGGCCACGCAAAACGATTTCTCAATGCTGGCGAAAGACACAGAACACTGACCCCATACCCGGCGCCCATCCATTTATGGCAGGAAGCTGTAAGCGCGGAAATTTTCGCCTTCTTTATATCGATGGGAAAGGCACCAAATGCCTGGGTGCCATTGACAATAAAGGGAATCTCCTTGGCGGCGAGATGTTTTCCCAATTGATTGATATGCATACGAAAACCTGTGCCAAATTGGATGGCACTACAGACTACGGCCGCTGTCTCATGAGTAATCGCTGCTAATATTTCTTGTTGATCTATAAATCCATTATGCGAGGGAATTTTCACTAATTCTAGACCGTGATAGGCCCATGGTAAACAGCTCGATGGAAACTCATCAGCTGGGACAATAATCTGGCGTTTGCTTCCTTGCTTAAACATCATCGCCAAAGTATTCATGCCATAAGACGTACTGGGAGAAAAAGCGATATCGCTGCCTTGACAATTTAAGATCTGTCCCACCTTCTCACGAGTTTTTTCCATCCGCTCTACACTGTCCATATAATATGGATCCCCAATTTCATAGAGTCCTGCCATATGCTTGGCCGTACTTTTATACACCTCTCGATGATAAGGACCCACGGCAGCCGACATTAAATAAGCATACTTGTCACAGACTTTATATTCCGACCTTACCTGGTCCCAATTGATCTTAGGCATAAACTTTTCCTCTTTTAAGTTATTGGAACATAAGTACCCTTTAGAGTCTATAGTTTACACCAGGCATTAGTTATGCTATTTCCAAAAAAACATCAACCAAAATGATCACAAGTTATGGAGTAAATAAATGCAACAAAAATTTTACGAATTGATCCTTAACAATCTTAAAACCAATGGCTTCCCCGAAAAGAAAGTTTCACTCCCCCTAGAAAAACTTTACGAAGCGGCGGATAAAAAAAACGTCAACCTCAACAAGGTTTTAGAAAAGATTGAAAAGGAAGGTATCAAAATTGAAAAAACTTTAGATAAAATACTTTTTTCGATGCAATTAAATGACATGCAAAAGAATGCCATGGATATGCTGGGAAAAATGGACCCCACTGAACTTGAAAATATAAAAGAAAAAGTGGCATCCATGGATCCCACTGAAAGAGACGCCCTTCTGCAAAAAGCCAAAGAAATGGGCATGTTTTAATGCTCATAGCGCGGGGTCTTAACAAAAATTTTCAAAGTTATAAAAAAGCACCTGGTTTTAAGGGAGCGGTTCGCTCCTTTTTTCACAGAGAATACACCATAAAATCTGCGGTTAATAATTTTGACTTAGATATTGGCAAAGGCGAAATCGTCGCTTTATTGGGGCCAAATGGTGCAGGAAAAACAACCCTCATGAAAATGTTTACCGGGATCATCGTTCCCACTTCTGGTGCATTAACAATAAACGGATTTCAACCCTGGAACCGACAAAAAGAATTTAGAAAAAAAATAGCCTTAGTTATGGGCCAAAAGTCTCAACTCTGGTGGGATATTCCAGCGATGGATTCATTTCTTCTCTTGCAAAGATATTATGAAATTTCAGATAATCAATTTAAAAATCGTATTGAAGAAATGAGTGAGTTATTGCAAGTTAAAGAATTATTACACATCCATGTAAAAAAACTTTCTCTCGGTGAAAGAATGAAACTAGAGTTGATGGCTTCACTCTTACACTCTCCCGATATTATATTTCTCGACGAACCCACTATTGGATTAGATTTAGTCGCCCAAGATAGTATCCGAGAATTTATAAAAGATTATCATCGCAACCATAATGTAACAATTTTATTAACTTCACATTATATGGCGGATGTTCACGCTCTCTGTAAAAGGTTAGTGCTCATCATTGACGGTAAAAAAAGTTTTGATGGCGCCCTCGACAAATTTGAAAAAATTTTAGGCCATGAAAAAAGTGTATCCTTTTCATTTGCGGAGGCACAAGAAAGGGACAATGAACTATGGCGCGATTATGGCCCTGTTTGGAGTAGCGAAAATACCAATCTGGCGTTGCGTATTCCCGAAGAAAAGATAAGATCGGTAAGTATAAGTATTTTACAAAATTTTCCCGTCACAGATTTTGCCACAGAAAAATTACCAATAGAGAGAGTCATGAAAACTCTGATTGAACGGCCGGAAATCTTACAAAATGCTTAAATTAAATGCTTTAAAATGGTGGCAGACTTACAAAATTGCTTGGTCAAAGCAGACCACTTATAGACTTAACTTTGTCTTGCAAATTATTGGCCCGACACTGATCTTTTTCTTTATTAAATACAATTTATGGTCGGCCATCTTCAAAAGTAATCAAGAAATCATTATCAATGGTTATAATTTCAAACAAATGATTAGCTACCATGTTTGGGCACTCATTGTATCCCTTATAGCTCAAGGGCATTCTGCCATCAACTTAGCGGAAGAAATTCGCATGGGGAAAATATCCACCTATCTAATTTACCCCTTCAATTTTTGGGAATTTCATACGGCAAGCTTTTTAGCCTTTCAAAGCCTGCAATTTTTCGTCTCTGCTGTCACTATAAGCTTATTTTATAGTTTCGGCATTCTACAAGACCTTTCTCTCAACTATCTCATAATGGGATATTGTTTCTCATTATTCGTCAGTATCTTTTGGTTTTCACTGCAATACCTAACGGGAATTTTAGGTTTTTGGCTAGAGGAAACCTGGGTCTTAAGAATTATCTTAATGATTGCCTCTGCATTTCTCTCGGGAGCGATTTTACCTTTGGAATTTTTCCCCCCTTGGTTTGTCAATATTTTAAATTGGACTCCCTTTCCCTATTTATCTTTTTACCCAATAAAAATATTTACCGGTCAATCCATTGATCTTATAGCGGCTTATCTGAATATTGGTCTATGGACCACGCTCATTATCGTTGCCAATCACTTAATCTGGAAAAAAGGTATCAAACTCTATACAGCGGCAGGAATGTAAAAAGATGAAATTTTATTGGAATATTTACAAAGAGTTTATCAATACTAATATTTCAGAAGCCAGCAGTTTTAGACTCAGCTTTATCTTAATCATTTTATTAGATTTAGTTTTCTATCTATCAGCGCTGGGCACGGTACATGTTATTTACGATCATGTGGAGGCGATTGGGCCATGGAATAAAAATCAATTAATGTTTTTTACCGCCTTTATGTTATGTGTGGACCATTTACACATGGCACTTATTAGCGAAAGCTTTTGGCGGCTTTCGGCCGATATTAGAATGGGAAATTTAGACTTTATTTTACTAAAGCCGGTGCATTCTCTATTTACAGTTTTTTTTAGATATATTCGCCCCTCGGCGCTCTTTAATGCTTTTATCATTTGGGGAACGACCATTTATTTTGGCCTGCAAATTCCACTGAGTGCGCTTTCATGGGTTTTATTGCCATTTTTTATAATATTATCTTTTTCCCTCTTGGCAATTTTAGAATTCATTATTTCAGCAAGTATGTTTTGGATCACAGAAGGAATCGGCATTAATTTTCTAAGAATGCAGATACAACAATTATCTCGCTGGCCAGATTTTATTTATCAATACTTCACCAGAAAAACGTTTACCATTGCTATCCCGATACTACTTATTGGTAGCGCCCCCGTACATTTTTTATATGATCCAAGGCAATGGGAATATTTATTAGGCCTATTTGTCGCCCTGGTGGTATCGCTCCTCGTTTTGCTCAAAGTCTGGTCACTTGCCCTCAACCGCTATGAGTCCGCTTCCAGCTAAATTACTGGTGATTATTTTCGTAATCTCGGGAGACAATGGTAATTTGGGCCAAGTTCGGATGGGCTTTAGTTTTTTGGACACTTTGTAGTTTTTAATAAATGCTTGATTACTACAAAAAATGAGCTGACCAAGCTCTTCCTCCGAGATCATACTTAATCGTATGGCCCCGAGCTTATTGCAATCTTTTATTTTTTCTATGGAAGAAATTGATCGTTCACTTTGGGTCGCTCCAGCTAAGAGAGCTAGATTTGCCTTTTTCCTTTGCAGTATACTAATCAATTGTAAACTTCTAGATAAATTCACCTCTAATAATTCCTTATTCTTTAAAACGATACTAAGTAATTCACCTTGTTTTTCACTAAAAATAGTTTTTTCAAACGCATATCTCTTCGCAGTAAGATCAATTTTTTGATTCGTCAAAATATATTTTAGTCTTTGAAAACTGATTTCGCCTTTCATGAGATGATTTAAGGCCCTTTTATAACAATTTTGACATTTTTTATGCGTGGCTAACATACTCATTTTCTTAAAATGAACGATTAAGTCTTCACTGTTTTTGTTATTCAATTGCCGGGAGTTTAACAGTTGCAAAATCGCCAGAGATTTCAATGCATCCTTCTGCTCTATGATAAGGCCTAGATAGTTATATTTTTGTAGATCAATAAGGTTCGCTTTATCTCTTCCTCTTATGTATAACCTTTTATATTCTTGTAACGAACGATATGTTATATGGGGAGATTTAAGGCCATTATAAAAATTGTCCTCACCAATTTTTGGAGCGAAAATTCCTAAAAAGGCATAATCGTCAAGTTTCCCCTTAGAAAATTCCGAGTTTGCGATATGTATCCGACTCATACCGAATAAGAGGCTAAACAAGAATAAACATGAGAGTGGAAGATACAGACTTGGCCGCATCCAATTAGGAAATTTCAAACGAAAAGTCAAAATATGTTGCGCCAAGATGCTCCAGAATAAAACCACGATGCCAACGGTGACAATCAGGAATATTGGTATTCCTCTAAGCGCAAAAGAGACAATAATGATAAAGCCAAGCACGCCTAAGGTGGTCATTGTTTCTTTATTGAATCCGCGCAGGAAATACAATCTGTCACGCATTTTTTGACCGTCCAATATGGAAAAGAAAAATCCTATCATTAATAATAATCCAAGGACAAAAATTGTGGAATCATGAACAGAAAAAGAAATATTTTCAAAGAGGGAAAAAAATCCAATATTATCCTGGGTGGCCCAGATGCTTTTAAAGTCCGGATACTTTTGTCTTAGTACAAAATTTGATAAAGTATAAGCAGAAAATACAAAAAAGATCACCTCAAAAACTTGCACAAAAACATAACAAATATGCGAGAGATAATATTTTTTTCTTGCGATGGGCAGAAAAAGCAACCAATTCATATTCTCTCTATAAAATAATGAATTAGAAGTCGCAATTGATATTAAGGCCATAAAGGGAAGAAATAGAGCAAGAACCCTTGCCATAGTATCAATCAATACGGAGCCTAAGTCAAAAAAACATGCTAGCAAAACCATCATAGGCAATACACTTACCATAAAGGTTAAATTAGCTAGAAATTTTTTATTTATTAATTTATAAAGTTCAAACATTATGCTGCCTCATGTATGATTTTTTCACGCTCATTAAAGTACATAAAAACTTCGCTCAAATTTAATTTCCTTTTATCTTTTAAGTTGGTGATACTTTCACTATCAGCATGAACTTCTTCGATGATAAAAATATCTGAGAGGTCAGAATTCTGTCCGATCCAAACACACTCTTTTACATTAAATATTTGATCATTTTTATTTTCCACCGTCCTTCTTAGCTTAATAAATCTTTTATCCAAGCTTGCATTATCAGAATTTAAGAGTATCTTCCCGTTTTGCAGTATGATGGCGTCTGTCGCCTGCTGATTAACTTCGTGGATAATATTTGTTGTCATGACAACAATGCCACCAAGTTTTGCAAAATCTTTTAAATAATTCATAAAAAAGGTTCGTGAATTAACATCTAACACAGAAGTAATTTCATCGATCAACAAAATTTTTGGTTGCCTGGCCAAGGTGGCAATCAACACGAGCTGCATTTTTTGGCCTCTTGAAAATTCGGAAAATTCTTTTGAAATATCCAATTTTTGTTGTTGAATCAATTTTTCAAACAAGGAGTGATCCCAGTTTTTATAAAAAGTAGCATAACTTTTAAAAAAATTTTTTAAAGCAATAGATAATCCAAAGTTTACTTTTTCAGAAACGTAACCGATTTGAGTTTTTGCCACCCC
>Ga0316206_1000461_pt1 | contig 54743 bp, 52 predicted proteins | sample 6monthpyrite_MG_FD_204942 | JGI IMG/M metagenome (GOLD analysis project Ga0316206, IMG submission 204942) | Microbial mat bacterial communities from mineral coupon in-situ incubated in ocean water Damariscotta River, Maine, United States -... | ecosystem: Environmental > Aquatic > Marine >...
GCACCATTGTGAAAATGCACCCTGAGCAAACCAGCTCAAAACATAACGGAAAATATATAGAAGGTAAATTTGATCGCCATGACGATTGAATTCCATATATTCATCCCTACATCCATGTCTAGATTGTTGTCGGTCGCCAATAAAAGGTGTAGTTAGGGTTATTGATTTACAAGGGTTTTTCCTGACTATCGCCAATCCAAAAACTGCTATTTTTGCCAAAAAATATGATAGTTCCTTGTATTATTGCCAATAAAACTAATATTTTTATTTTGTGGGTATTTTGCTCATATTGTGGTGGTACATTCGAATGTTTCCCTTCGGTCATAACTAGCCACTGTGCTTAGCTAAGAGTGACTGGCGAATCACTTTAAGCAAGAAGGACTATCTCAAAGTTACCAGTACGGTGGACAAGAACGGTATTTTGCTTTTGCAAGAGACCGACTGTCTCAACAATATCAGAGGCCGTTGCCTCCAAGCTGACAATCAGCTCCTTCATTTCAATCCTATTTTCATACTTTTTCAGCATGGCTATGATTTCATTGGCCAGTGGTGAAGATCGGCGGTTAATCGTTTGAAGGAAAACACCATAACTACCGGTATATTTTGGGCTGGCTGGAACAGGCATTTTTATCACCAAACATTTACTCTTTAAGAGTCTAGATACTCTTTGCTTAGTAATCCAGGTACTCAATATTGTTATTTTTGAAGTTCCTTAAGTATTTTGCCTGCCTCTCCTAGCCTGTGGTCACTTACGGCCAGAAGCGGTCATTCTATTCGACAAGAAATCACATAAATGTGATGTAAAAAGCAGACATTCAACGTTTAAGCCAAGGGTCTGCCAAAGAGCTTCGCTCTTTGGCAGACCCGCCCGCGATAGCGGGCAAACTTGGGCGAATTGTTATGTGTTTTCATTTTTCATTTTTTTCCCAATCGTCCTTACTTTCTATTTCGGCAATCTTTTCCTGAGTATTGAGCACAATACGAATATTGTGTTTATCAGAAACAAAAGAAAAATTGAATTTATAGGTTTCTCTTAACTGTGAAATCCATTTTTCTCTGTACGCGAGATAATCATCTTTTGACTCGAACTCATCTGCACCTTTGAACTCAAGCCATTTACTCTTGATCGGCATCGTTTCTACGATATCAACATATCTTTCCTTTGGATAAATCACCATGTCATCAACATCAAATCCAAGATCAGTTCTTGCCCCATCAGAAACTCTTGTTAAATATAGATATGCGTCGTTGATAGATAATTTATAATCTTCATTATTAGTTACGACTATTCGTAAAAGAGCCTGTTCTTTACCATCTTTGTTTTTTCCGGTACCAGGAAACCCATCTAGTTCCACTGATACTTCGGTAGGTGCGGGTGGGCGTACCTCAACCCACCAGTATATTCCGCCACCTATAGTGGCCAACCCGAGAATCAATCCGAATGTAATACCTAGGGAAATAAGAAAGTACTTCTTCATTGTAAATATTCCATATGAGCCTGATCTTTACACATAACGTTAGAAATCATCGGACAGAAAAAAGTGCAACTTTTTGACGATACGCTGGATTGAATTGTTGGGCATGCATTTATTCACTGCCAGAAAGATACGTGGACTTGATATACTCCATATACGACTCTGGCAGCGGCGCATAAGTTGGAACATGCTACCATCGATGCAACCCAATCAATCCGAAGAAATACGCTACCTGTTTTTTCAATTTGTCTGCTCCTTCAATGCCTAAGCATACAGATCCATTATTCCAGGATGATATCGTCATCCATACTGTATTGAATTATCCATTGCCGTAGTCGAAGACCATCTTCATCAGTAAATCCCACGAGGCCATCCGTTAAAATAAGTGGCGAATCGTCACGATAATAGTCTGCCATATCATCTACCGCGATCCAGGGCACATAGTCAACACCTAGCTTTTCCCAGTACAGTTCCACCTCATCATGACGAATACCAGTATCAATAAGATTATTGATAACCGGTGTTACGTCTAATACGTATTGTCCTAAGTCTCCAAGGTAACTTTTTATCTCGTCTAATGTTTTTGATTCTCGCCAAGTGGAGGTAATAACTATTTGGACAGGCAACCCTAAGATAGCTCTCTCTAATGCCGCCATATTTTCATTACGAAAATGCCGCCCATGAGAAGGGAGAGGATGACAAACACCATCAATATCTAAAAAAATGAATACCATCGTATCCTATGAATTATTTAGTTGTAATCCTTGCTTACTAACCAATCAGCATATTCTGTACCTAGCTGTTGTAGTCGATGATTACCATCAAAATGCTTATTTGCTTCGTTTTCAAACTGACTTCTGAAAACATTAAATACTTTCTTATTTTCAAGGTAGACAGCACACTCTCAATTATACAATGAGCTCGGAAGTTTAATATGTACACGTGCGCTTGATATTATTCAGTCTGTGTTGACTGTCTACTTCAGCTTGTTTAAATATACCCAGCCCCAACCTATAACCTTATCATTAACTAGAATAATAGGTGTTAGTGCAGCATCTCCTCTTGCATATTTTGTATAATAGTAAAGTACCTCATGCGTTGTAGAGTTATGCACGAACATCTCTCTCTTAGATGGATGGGTAATAATTGTTGTTCCTCTATGGCTGCGTGCATAGTAGTGGCTTTTGGTTCCCATTATATTTTGAACTTGAACTTTAGTCATGCCAAGCTCAACCTTATTTATATTTTGTTGGCCACGTGCCGCAGTTTCCTTAAGAGGAACCCATTCACCATTTGGATCATTTTCTGCAGCAAGTTCATGTTGCATAGCCGTGCATCCGAATAAAGAAGCCAGAACCAATAATAGTAATAATTTTATTATGTAGCCCATATTGATGATTCCTTTTTCATGCAGTGATGTTCATATTTGAGGGTAAAGTAAATATCTGTTCTTAGAACAGTTCCAGTGAAACAATTTTACTCTGCCCTAAATACCTATGCAATTAATGGTGCGTTGATGTAGTGGTAGGAGGTCCATCAGAAAACACAAAGTTAGAAACCATTCCATCTTCAACAAGGATTTCTAAAGATTTTTGGTTAGAGGTTGTTTTTACGTCTACAGTGAAACCATTATTTTGTGCCGTTGATGTAGCAGCAATATACATGTAAATCCATTTTACTCCTGTTTTAGAAGCAACTGCCTTTGAGTACGGCTGCCCAAATAGCTGTACTAGTTCTGTTGTAGTTGTTTTGCCTTTTACGATCTTTTTAACGTTTTCACTGGAAAAATTATTGCCAGTTGTAAAATTAGAATTACTTGGGGCACATGCTGTAATAACAAGCAAACTCAATACAAGTAAAAGTAAGCTGGCTCTCATTTGGAATATCCCTAAGATTGTGTTGTTCTTACACAGCCTATAGCGTACTCCCATTTAATTAGTTTTGGTATGCCCTACAGAAGCGAATACTAATACAGATATACTTATCTAACAGGCTGGAAAGGGGCGGATTCTGCCCGTTAAGCCATCGTGATCACGTCTACCAAGTCACTCGTCGCTGATCGGCCAATAGCCGCCGTTTGACAGTCCCGCCCGCGACAGCGGGCAAACTTGGGCGCATTGTTAGATGCTTTATCACGAAAAATCATTCTCCATTGCCAATAACATTTTCTCAGTATCATCTAGATGTTGAGCGCCACTCTGAATGCCTGGAATAGAGATTTTATGGAATGGAATGTTTTTTTCTTTAATTCGTCTTATGACCTCAAGACCTTTGCGAACATACTTTAAAGCATCTTCGTGTTTATTAAGCGTGCCCCGAAGTCCGGCCAACTGTACATATGCATTTATCTGATTTGGGTCAACAATGACTGAGGACTCAAGCAGATTCATTGCATTTTCATAGTTTTTCGATAATTTTCTTTCGTTTATTTTCCCGCTGCGAAACATATCGCCCACCAAGGCAGATGATTGGGCTCCCTGTTTAAATAGAATGCCTGAAATGACTGAACATGCCACATCAGGTTCTATATTTTTCTGCCCAAGATTCTCATACTGGTTAACAAGGTTGTTTTCCATTGAGGTAATGACAAATACCTCAAACATTGGATCATTATCGTATTTGCCCATCAGGGCATCAATTATTCCAGAATCAACTTTATGCCAAGGACGTGTTCGAGAGAACCAATCTTTTCTTTCAGGGTCATTCGCATTCTGATGAAAAGGCTTTGTTTTATTTTCATTGTCAATATTATCTTTGTTCAAAAAGCCAAAGAGACCCATGGTGTTCCTCCTAAATCTGAATCTTGTTGCACCTAACGACCAAGCTGTGCGGCGCAAACGAAGCGCAGCGTAGTTTGCGTCCGAACGAGCGCCTTGTTAGGTGGTAATCTATTGGACTGCATCATCAATATTTTTTACTACAGGTGCGAGCCTAGCCACCTCAACGATACGCGTCTGGTTTTCTTGAGATTCAGATTTTTGATCAATATAACCGGTAGGATTTTTACCAAATATTGCTCGCGTAGTTTCCATTAACACTGCGTCCTTCGCTTGGTCATCACTAGCCGCATGCGAAAACGCCTGGAATGTCTGAAGGCTTAGCGCTCTATGTTTGTTGATTGTGGCTTGATGCATTAGAGCTTTATAGTTCCGTCCGCACCAAACAGTAGCAGCAATAAGAATACCGAGAACTGCGACCTTGCTGCCGAATTTCTGAATTACTACACTAGTATCGGAAACAGGCTCTACAAGAAAATACATCAGCAATGCCAAACAAACTGTTCCAAAGGCGAATATTGCTGTGACCCGCAACCAAGATTTTGCTTGGGTATGTAGCGTTTCTGCTTCCGTCTTGAAATCCTTCGTGAATACTGCAGCACCAGCACCCGCTGACGCTTCACGCGCTGCTGTAATAATACCGTCTATTTCTCCCTTCTTCTCACCAATTTCTTTCTTCGCTTGCTTTATCAATTCTTCAGCATTCTTCACAGAAGTTGTTAAAGCCTCAATATTCTCTGCCACATCCCCTTTCTGGTAGGCCAAGAAGGGAATCCAAGGAGTAGCTATCGTATAAAATTGATCGGCTTGATTATGAATTCCAGTGACCAGGCTGTCTCGTACCTGAGTAGGATTTGCTTGCTCAATATTAAATTGGTCAATTTGATCTAAGTGGCTAATTACTTCTGTGAGCTGTTTATTGATTTGCGCAATAGCTTGATCAGTTAAATGCTCCAGAGGAAGCAAATTTAGGTGAGACAATATAGAGAATATTCGGTTAAGGTCATCTGACGCTGTTTCAAAAGTAATTGAACCCCACATCGTTCTAGACTTTAAGTCATTTTCACGATAAGCCAATGCCTTCTCTATAGATTCAAGAAGTGGTTTTGTAGCTGCTTCTGTTGCCATATTTTATCTCCTAGACTTCCTTTGCCACCTAACAGTTGATTATACGGCCCCCGTTGGGTCCGTATAAGTAACATAATAAAATTCTAATATTCTATTGTAATACATTGTTATCACTTCAGATTGTACCCCGAGTGTCTCATTAACTATATCAACATATCATGACACGATTTTGCACTCTGCAACACTTTAGAATCTATTAAACTGGATATGAAATATATTTGGAATGTACGGTGAGTGTCTGCTTTTGGGTGAGGGTTCTACCCCATTTTTATAAACTGTCAGCCGTCTGCTTTGGGTCGATAGCTGACTTGGCAACTATCGGCCAATAGCAGTCATTTTAGTTAAAAAGCAATCGTCTTGATGCGATGTTAAAAGCAGACATTCAACGTTTAAGCTAAGGGGCGCGACGCTTTTTCGCGTCCCTGCTTGAGCACCTTGTTAGCTGAATTACCGCTTGCCACCAATTTGCTCTCTCATTTTATCTAACATACGATCTACAAATAGAGCGATTTTAATTCTATTGTGCATGTTTTCTTCAATTATTTCTTGAATATCCCCCTGCGAGATATTCTCAATATTTCTTCTGGCATTGATTAATTTTTCCTTACCAACATGGTAGTTTTCCAAGCTATCAATGACTTCCATTATTTCCTTGTAATGCTCAGGCTCTACGAGAAGCGCACTATTCCGTATCTTTTGCTTTGCTTTGGATAGTGCGTAAATAAAAGATTTTAGATTTTTAGGACTTGCTTCTGCCCATAACAATTCCACTTCATTTTGGAGTTCAGATAATGATACCCATAAATCATTGTATAGCTTGAATTGACCTTCGAAGTACAATGAAAATACAAGTTGCTGCTTATCAGCGTTAGTTTGAAGTTGGTTTTTGAGACGCTCCAGCTCCGATGAATATGCTAGTTTATCTTTTTCAAGAATACGGCCAGCCCATACCTTTCCTAGCCATGAGCTCAATGCAAAGATAATTGCTGCAGCCCCACCAACGGAACCTAAAATGGCTCCTGAAATTTTGAATATTTCTTCAATGCTCATTTTTTATCTCAGCTAACGATTAAGCTAAGGGGCGACAAAAGGCGTTAGCCTTTGGTTCGTCCCGCTTAAGCGTTTTGTTAGGTGTTATTAATATATTGTTTATTTTTAGATGCTATCTCTTTCATTACGTCACCATCTTTACTTCCATGGAGATCTCTTAATATTATTAAGATTGGCTCATCTTTTTTTATTCTAAATATTTTATGTAGCCCAACACTATTTCTTTTGTCAACTTTTATATATGCAACAAATCCAGTCAAATAGAACCTATAATAATTTATGTGGTCAAATTTATCTTGGTGAGGATCAAGTACAAATTTAAAATCAGGATTGCTAAATTTGGCTAGCGTTACTGGGAACTCTTCTTCCCCTCCTGGACTGTTGGATAAGATAAAATTTTTTAATTTTTCCTCGAAAGGACCAGTTGATATTCGATTGAAGCATTTGTGGCTTGTAATAGATGCTCTCCATAGCATAGAAATAAAAAACAATTTTAGAAGCTTATAATCAAAGTCCCTTATCGTATAGTAAACTTTGTCTTTTCCATTGTATACGGCTTTATCCTCATTAAAACTGTGCAGTAAGAGTTTTTGTGCGTATTCATCCCATACCCCTAGTTTTGCATCACACTCTTTACATAATATGTTTTTATCATAGAAACCTATAGGGCTTCGTTTAGGATGAACATTTTCTGTATTTGTATATAACAGAGCAGCTTTATTTTCTAATTGCATTGGTTTAAAAAAACCTTTAGGAATTATATGTGATTTTATTAATTTTTTATCTTTGCCGCATAATTGACATGTCATGACTATGCCTACACCTAACGTTGTCTTAAACGGACGAAGTGCGTTAGCGCGAAGCTCCGTTTTGAAGGCCCTGTTACATACTTTTTCACAGTTGAATGGGCCACTTTTCTTCGGCAAGACATTCTTTTTTCAGATTGGAAATTATTCCCTCAAGCGTTTCCACCATGACAGCTGATGTGATTTGATGGTTGGGAGTAAAAGTGCGCTGCATATCAGGAAAAGTAATTCCAATATTGATCAATGGGAAATCGTTATTATGGACAGCTTCACAGCGAGCATATTCGTATAGTATTTGATTGTTGGAAAACAACTCAATATACCGAACAAAATTACTTTCGTCGAAACCGGGGATACTCGCGCCCTTAATGATCTGTAGGAGATCGTCGCGCTTCTGGTACCTCAAAGAGTCACTTATAGTAATTTTTTCTTCCGCTCCAATAGCCTTCTCTAAAATGCCTACGACTTCCTGGTTGTTTAATAGTGACTGGTAATTTTTATCATCTGAGACTTTAGAATGTTGAAATTGATATAAGAATAAGAGATCGATGTTTTCGAATAGATCATATTTACCAGAATAATATCGAACAATATTTTTGAACGATTCCCAGTCTTTACAATTTGGATATCGTGCTCGTCCCATAGCTGCGATATGACACAAGAGGACCGTAATTCCTTCTAAATGAAATTTTTCAGAGTTAGTCAGTTCCTTAGCCCGAAGAAGAGTATTTTCCCATTCTTCAAAATAACACTCTATAAGGTGCACTTTGCTGGACATATTCATCAGCCTCTGCTGGCATGTAACAGCTGAATGTATTTGTTAGATTTTTTCAATTGGTGAAACTCGACCATCGTATCCCTGTCTTCCAAACTCAATAAATTTATCAATGATATTACAAGTTGCAGCAAATACCTTTGCTCTTTCATCAGTGGGTATTTGTTTCACAAACCCATGACGAGTAACATCGGCATGTGACTTAACCGCATCAATTTCATCTCTTGAAACATCAACTTTACCTCGAAATTCTAACCATACCTTTTTGGTCATATCATCGCTGGCATTTTCTTTGAAGTAGCTTGCAAGGGTTTCTATAGCACGGTAGCAAAAGAACCCAGTATCGCCAGCGGATTTTATTCCCTCTCTCAGGTCTGACAATGCTTTCTGTATATACCATCCCTTGGGGGAGTCAAACAAACTACATATTTCTTCATATCTTTCATTTTTATTGGCAGTTCTCTTTTCAATAACAGGAACTCCAGTAGGAAGACGTTTCCATATATCAGAATCCGGATCTTTCGCCTCTATCAACTCAACCGACAAAGCTAAACCATTTACATAACCGACAACATCCAAATATGGATATATTCCCAATAGGACCATCTCACCAATGCAGCCCATATAAAATAAATCGAAATCTTTTAGATCAAGGGCACTCTCTAAAGTCGCGCCAATATTTCCATCATTAATCGAAAAACTCACATGACCGGTTAATCCATTTTCTGATTTGAACGGGCTTGATATGGGGCCTAAATTAAACTTTATTTGATTAGGGTGTAAAACTCCCCGAAACTCATATGTGTGCATCTTATTCATGCCCTTCCAAATAACAATTGAGACAAGTGGCCGCCAAAAATCGAAGAGGTTTGGCGGTCCAGCTCGTAAGCACGTACTTGGTTGACTTGTTATGTGGCCCATTCATTACTTAATGATGTCCTTAATTCTTCAGATAAAGTACCTTCTTCATTTAGTGCTATTTGATACTCTGCAAAACCTTCCCAGGTTCCAAAATCTATCAAAGTAAATAAGCTTCTTGTGCCTGGCGTAAAAAAAGAAGCATCCCAGACATGTAAACCATTTATTGATGCGCTAATTTCTTCAAGAATTACTTCTGCTTTTTCTTTTATATCAATCGGCAATCTTGACACTTTTTCAGCTTGCCCTGGTATATATTCTAGTAAAATACCACAGCCCTTTAGATATTTATGATTATTATTAGTGACATTATTGAGCAGCTTAACTGGATCTGTAAGCCCATAAAATCTAGGAATATATTTTTCTATTTTCGATATGGTTTGCAAAAGCTCATATACTTTAGCTTCTACGCGAAAGTAAGCTTCTGATAATGCATCATGATCGTGCCAGTTAGTAACCATATCATCGGTATGGGACCGTCGATAATAGGCTTTAAGTATTTTGTTTTCGCCAATATCGAAAATATCTGCACTAGCTCCTTGTTCTATAAATTTTATTTTAGTCACTTCGTACTATCTTTTGGCCACACAACGTAAAGTTGAGGGACGCCATGTTAGCCATTTTTTGGCGTAATGCTTTCAACCACCTCAACACCGAGAATGTTTCTCAGCGGTATAAGTGATTGGGGGAATGCCGATTCCAGCACAAGTAATGCTCTTGCGTTTTGTGGACGCGCATCGGTGAGCAGTACAGCCTCCATTACGGCGCGGTACTTAACACATTGAAATAGACCTCTGACAATGTCAGCTTCCGCCGATATGGCAGACTTAACCTCCGCAGCTACCCAAACGGCTTTGCCGTTGAACGAAACATCTAGGCTGTCGCCAGACGGCAATGGATATTCAGTGACACCGGCCTGAGTGTTTGGATTAAGCCCGATGGCTTTCGGATTCCGCGCGACATACTCTTTGAGTGCTTTGTGATCCTCGCTCTCACCCCCACCAAAGCCCCCAGTGGCTTTTGTAACAATGGGCGAAAAGTCGGACGTTGTTGGTTCAAGTGCAAGAGCTTTGAGGACCTCTTCCCATCGGGGATAGGAGAAAACATGCTGAAGTTCTGCCTCAACGATTGCTCGTTTCTGTCGAAGTGGTAGCGCTGCGAAATCTTCTTTCTTTACAAGAAACCAACCGATGCCCTCTCCAGGCAAACCGGTGCTTTTGTTGACAACAAGACATTGAATCGGTGGAACCTTAGCCTTCCATGCCTTCGAAAGACGTTCCAGAGATTGCCCGATGCTTCCAAGCACATAGTTGAGGTTGCGCGGATTGGGCATTCCCAACTCTTCAGCGAGATCGGAATAGAACACGGGGGCGCCAGCCTGTGCTTGCCGAACAAGCAAAGGGAGCGCGGTGCGGGCACGCACCTGATATGCCTTGTCACCCGAGATTGGTTCTGAAATTGTGGCAGTGCTCATGATGCCCTCTGAATGGCTAACGGTTAAGCTGTGGGGCTGCCAAACCGCGTCGCTTATTGGCAGCCCCGTCCGCGATAGCAGGCAAACTTGGGCGATTTGTTATGTTTTTAGGCATTTAAATTAATATCCTTAAAAGCCAGAATGCATAAAGCGATTAATCCGCCAACAGCAAAAAATAATCCCGGTGCAGCATTTATAAGTTGCCCACTAAGTTCTTTTGCCTCTAACACAAGTGACGCTTTGCCAGTGACACCTAGTACAAACAATTTGTACCCTAAGTAAATAGACCCGAATGATGCGCATACAAGTGCGATCTTAAACCCAAAATAAAGCGATAAAGCTAACTTTGTGTGACTGTTGCCACTTACTGGCGGAGTAATATTCATCATCTTCATTATCATTATTTAAACTCACTTAATGATTTAAAAACATAACAGTTACTATACGAACCCAATGGGTCCGTATAGTTAATATAATAAATTTCTAATGAATTAACATAATTCATTGTTTTCTCATTAGACCATACCCCGAGTGTCTCATTAACTATATCAGCAAATCGTGACACTATGTTGCAGTTTGCAGCTCATTAAATCACTTAGATAAAACCAAGAAAATGATAAAAAAGAAATTGAATGTCTGCTTTGGGTTTAGTGATTCACGCGATTTCTCGGCCATTTCAAACGGCTGCATTGGGTCGGGAGCTGCCACTCGCATCCTCTAAAAAGGCAGTGAGTGTTGATCCGTTACAGAGTGCGCTACACCACTCAAATTTAATATTTTTCGAAATGTTCATTGATGGCGCTTTCAGCGGTGTCGCCATATAGTTTTTTATAACATAATATTTTTTCCCTATTTAATTCTGAATATTTCGTATTGCTTTTGATAAACGGTTTTACAATCTCTCTATTATTTAAATGGCTGTGTATTTTCGGTTTTAATAAGCTCGATTGAATGGTGTTGGTTCGGCTCAAAGGAGCTCTGCTCGAAAGGTCAGCTGATGTTAGAGGGGTTTCATTTACGATTTTCCAGAATAAATTTTGCTTGCGGAATATTTCCCCATTATTTACGTATCTAGGCGGACTAGATGTTTTAAGTGATTTTAAGTCGTGGTTGCAAAATAAACATTTATGGAAATTTTTCGAATCATTTTTGCTAAAAGTTAATGCTGTAACCAAAGAGAGGTCTTGTATTTTTTTGCAGCTAGGACAACGAGTATGTAGCCAACAATTATGTTCTTGGCATGCCACATTAAAAGCAAAACGCCATTTTAATTTATGATATGAAATTCCATCAGAGAAGCATTGAGGACAGAATCTAAAAATTTTATCTTTGTAATAATATAGGATAGGACGCAAAGACGAGCTCACTTTAGGTGTTGTTGATACTACGGATTTTATATATTCAAAATTAGTTATTTCAATTTTAGATGAACATCTATGTGATAGAAGTTTCCAGTCCTTAATCGATAGTCGAAAATCAAAGTCTCTAGGCGCGCAAGAAAATTGGTGCGCCATATATAAATTTACAGCTGAGGTCCCATTCAACGTGGCTGACCTAATTAACCAGGAGTTTAATGATTCTTCGGGGAAAAAAGTGGCGTATGAGATCATGGGATTTTCGTAGATCAAATCAAAATTATTTGTTTCTTGAGTATGTGTTAAATACCAGCTGTTTATTTCGTTAAGAGGCTGTTTTTTCACAGTAAATCCTCAATGGGAAGGTCTAATTGGTTCGAAATACTACGTGGTGCCGGCTTGTTTGCACTCATCCAGATTCGTTTGATGTGGTGCTCATAAGCGGAGGTTAAAAACACAAATTCTTTTGAATCCATCTCTTCTGTGAAATAACGATGGACCGGACCAAAAGTTCGATTGATATAGGAATTAGATTTGTTCGTAACAGATTGCCTTGAGAACTTGTTTAGCTTATAAAAGAATCGATCTGGCCAATCGACTAATGTTTTAAAGAACTTTTCCATTACTAGAGTTGCATTGAGTTTTTTCTTAGGGAGTTCGCCGTTGCTAGCTGCATAAACGTTATTTTCAAGAATTTCGCCAAGAAGCCAAATAGTTTTAAATAGCCCATCAATAGTTAAATGTGCGAGTTTATTTATTGCATTGTTAGATGCCATACCCTCATTGGTTAAAGATTTATCTGATATGCGGTTGTGTATGAGTGTTGATATTAAGAGAGAATGGTTCTCTGCTGGTCGACAATGTTCTTCTGTAAATGGCGCACCACATGTGCATTTTGTTACTGAGGATCTTGTCCACTGAGGAGGTTTGTTACAGTATGAACATACATGTATAAGTTGTACATTGTGGATTGAACATGCTTGATAAAAAACTAATTCCCAAACCGACCTCAAATATGGTTTTTCACGAAGACAAATAGGGCAAAAAGAAAGTGTTCTTGATGAAATGAAATATGGCTTAGTTATCCACTCATTGCCTAATCGCCAAACTCGCTGGTATTCTGAATTTCGTGACCCAAACCCAAAAAGGTTCGCTATTACATTTGGGTTACACCCCACAATAGACGCGAATTTTGTAATATCTTTTTGGGAAGGGATTTTGTAGCGTTTACCATGAATCAGCCTAAGAATTGGGGATGGGCTTTTTAGTTTATGTAGTTCAGTTAACCTGATTATATATCCGATAAGGGATTCATCCTTATGCGGCGGTTTAGCATAAAGCAGGGGTGTTTGAGAATGAGGGAACATGCTAGTCAGCAAAAGGATTTTCCCCTGTACCAAATACGTGCAAATAAGCTTGTGTAAAATATTTGTCAGTTAATGCGGGAGCATTATCACTGGCGGCGTATAAAACGGCATATGCCAGTAAACGCCTAATCTTCCTTAGGTTACCATTTGTTGCCGTATGTATTTTCTTTGAATAATTCTCCGCGAGGTTAGCTTGATTCAGCATAGGTAAAGCGCAATCAAATGCCTTTAAAAAACCTATGAAATTGTTGTCATATTCAAATGGAGTTAACTCATGAATTGATGTAATACGCTCTTCAAGCTGTTGTGCAAGTGAAAAAAATCTTTTTAGATCCTTATCGACACCCAGGTATATTTGAGGGACACCAGTGTCGTCGTGTACACGTTTTAATGCATTTCCGATAAATGCTGGTCGTGAATTACCTGTCCCTTCACCAAATGCATTCGCCTCATCAAAAACTATTACTTTAACTTCTCGTTGCTTAATTCCTTCTGTTAAATCCTCTGTAAGTTCTGTGTTACTTTTATTTTGAGTGAATGGATTTCCTAATATTGTCAATAGCGCTTTAAGTAAATCACTTGGTGCCATTGCCGCATTTAATTTTAAGTATAAAATGGGTATTGTGGTTTTTTCATCGGAAACAATGGACTCATGTTTCATCATAAAGTGTGTAACTATGTATGATTTTCCCATCCCGCTATCACCGTAAATACAAACACCGCCAGGATCTTTATGCCCTGATTGATGATAATAGGATTCCATTAGATCAATCGCTTGTGTAAATTTAGGGTATGGGATTGTAATAGTACTTACATACTCTTTTCGTTTATCCGGTGTAAGGTTTATTGTCGATTGGCGTATTTCTTCTAGGTGGTCATGTTCTGTGCTTAATTTAGACGCACTAGCCGATAAAACAATATTTTCTGTTTTCGTCCCTGGGAGGGTAACTATAGTATTCATGATACTGTCCACCCAAAATCAGGTATTTCAATATCTGGCTGAATGATTTCAATCTGTTCGGTACCGTAGTGCTCCTCAGGGGTTATAATTCTGGGTGTATCATTTTTAGGTAGGGTACTTAATAAAGTTGCAGGTTCGCCGGCAAGTACGGTGTCTAAATTGATACCCGCGTAACGAGCAAGTTGTGTCTTAGCTTTATTTTTATTAGCATCTAACTCCTCATCAATTTGTCCTGCTATTTGTTGCTTTGCTCTATATAAGTATTCTGATATGTTTTTCTTAGATATGTTTAGCCTAATATGCTTCTTTATATGCTGATGTTGAATTAATGTTAAACCAGCCGCATAGTCTTGTTTTAAGCACGGGACTTTAAAAAATGTTTTGTCACGAGGATCCATCACCATAAGATAGCCAAGGTCACTGGTATTAATACGGTAAGATATTATCGTGCCGTGACCAACGTGCTCAAAAATTTCTTCTAACCTACGACTATTTGCATACGTTAAATGATCACAAGTAATTCCGTCTTGTCTTAAAGTGCTTGAATGAGGTTTTCCAAATAGAGTATCAAGTGCATCGGGGATAATCGGGATTGCTCGAGGAGTACTAACAAGGCCATCATTCCATAGATCAATTGGTGTTGCACCTTTTCGGCGGTTAGGGCTGACGTTATAAATATCGCAAGCCCATTTATATAGTATATAAGTAAAGCTCGAAAATCTTACAACGGCATGCTTTAGAGGATCATAATCTTTTCGCATATCTAGTCGTGGAAATGTTTTGCCAGGTAATGTTTCTAGTAGAAAATTTAATGTTAGAAAAGCGCGTTCAACAGAGCCCTTTAGCCATGGGTTTCTTACTGCGCAATACTCATAATCTGCTAGTAGTTGCTTTATTGCGAGCTTGTAACGCGTACTCATAAAGTCTTTGCCTCGATCAGTGACATAAACTTGAGCTAGCCCCCATGGCATCTCATTTTCAATGTCAGGCCATATTTGGTGTGCTTTGTCATGTGGTTGCAGTGAGTGCTTCAATGCGCCAAATATTGAGTCAGTTCCGGTGGCAACAAATGAAATAAACAGTCCTATTAAAACACCGGAGTAGCGATCCTTAATAATTGTTAGCCAGGGACGGCCAAGAGGTATTAAGAGTTTATCGTCTATGATGAAGATATCGAGGGGCGTGTGATCTATTTCCACATATTCGAGAGGATAATCAGCCGGAAGATGTCCTTTGATCATTCGAAACTGTCGTTTTGCCTCAGCTTTACCCAGTTGGGCAACTGCGACTTCATATTTGTCTAATGATTCAATTTTACGATAGAAGGTGCGTTCAGATATTGGGGTTACAGGTAATTCACCTTGTAACTGCTGAGTTAGGTTGAAGTCCTTAATGGTATTTTCATAAGCATTATAAATATCAGATACATGTTTGGGTTCAAGCTTCATATAGTCTTCATCAATAATATTCTGGATGAATTCTTCATGTTTGTCAGTTATACGTTGTCGATTTTCTGTTAATGAGCGTTTATCAATTAGTGACCGGATACTGTCATTATTTTTTTCATATTTTCTCCACCATTTTATCAGGGTTGACGTGGCTGGAGGGTTCTTGTCATCCAGCTTTTTAGCGATTCGTGGAATTTCATCTTCGATTAAATAAACCTGTCCTCGACTGATCTTATTTGACCGAAGGTTCTTGATGTATTGCTCAAGCCTAAGTGCATCTTCTATTACTTCTTCATCTACAAGTTCATAGAGATCCGTAATCTCATTTTCATGTGTATATTCCTGCAATGACTTGCTATCTAGTGCTAATTCATTTTGTGAAGATTTAGTGGGTACAACGGTTAATGTTTGTTCTCGCCATTCAGTAAAGAATTTTGACTCTGTGAATGAAATAATTTCACCTGATTGCACGGATTCAAATTGGTATAAATTTCCATTGTTTCTTGAAAATTCGTATAACTCTCCATATTTTTCAATTACAAGACCTTGCTCGAGATAACATGGCATATTCATTGTGAACCTCCTGATTAGAATAAAATATTTACATCCATATATTGAAACGATCCTTCCATTGCTCGGTTACGTAGTTGCTTTGAGTTTTTTTCATACAATTAGCTATGTTTACCAGCTCCTGTGTAGATAAATGATTTAAGTTATTGCTTATTAATTCAGGTAGTAAATACATAATATTTTCTCTAAACATATTAGAAAAATCCGAGAGGGTTATAATTTGTAATTTGTTTTCCCTCAGACTTTTTAATCGCCAGGATTCGTTCAGCTTCCGATCCACCTTCCAGAACCAACCTTTGTAAAATAGGACCATACCGACCCGAAGTTGAAACCTGCTCATATGTGAGACTCCTGCGCTCAGTTGTTGGTAAATAGATTTCTGAATCGAGTCCTACTTTGACATCCCAGTCAATGCAGAGGAAACCTTTCATGATGGCAGCGTATATATTGGCTAAGCCATATTTTGTAGGTACGTGTTCAAGTAAGTCTTTAACAGTAATAGTTTTATCAATGACTAAATTTCTATAGGAGGTGATTATCTCCTGTGAAAGATGATGGCTCTTATAACGTATAATCTTTTTTACGTTTTTACATCTAGGCTTATTCAGAAGTTGATCTTCTGTTAGAAAATGAAATTGATACCCTTCACGCGTTAAGACTCTGTGTAATATTGATAAATATTCACGTGTCTCTTTTTCTAGGAGATAGCGTAGTGGTTTGACTTCACAAACGATGCGAGTGTTGTTGACCGTAAAGATCAAATCTGGGGTGTAGCTTCTTTTTTTGCCTTCTGCATCCAGGTAGTGAAAGGTTTTTTGTTGTGCTGCAATATCTGTAACGTCATGACATAGTGCTAAGTCGTAAATTCCAGCATTCTCTAGATAGACCTCCCACTCTTGTGATATTTCATAGCCAGGTAGGTTGACGCCACCAACACTTCGGTGTGGAACCAGTTTGATGACATCACGGCCATCTTTTTTAGCGGTCGTATTTTTAACTTTTTTTGTCAACCAATCCTTAATGACTTTCATATTTGTCATGTTACTTAATAGTATTTTGGACATAGGTGGTCCTTTGGGTTAATTAAATAACCTTATTAAGGTAAATTTTGAGTATTAACAGGCTAAAGCTCGTTTTAAACGGCTTGACCAATTAGCGTGAGAGGAGAGATACTAAGGCTGCGTGGCGCTGAGTATGGCTCTCACTGTACTCGGTTATAATGATACCGAATTCAGCGAGAGCCATATTCAGTACCAGAGGCAGGCCTATTAGGCCTGCCTTTTTTTAATCACGATAATCTACTGCATCCTGATCCTCCTTTTGCCCGCTGCTTGATAATAACGATATTAGAGAGGACAAATCTTTATTAGATAATTCTTTAGCACGTTTAGTGAAAAGATGTGCTGCGCGATATACATCCGGTTTTACATTTGGCGGGATGGTGATGTGACATTCTGAAACTTTAGCTGCAACGTCCAGTTCTACTGTTTCTGTTTGAGTTAAAGAAAAGTAATTAATGATAAATGTTTTTAGCCTTTTGGGCGGCTTGCCTTTTTTGCCACGCTCAAGAAGAGATAAGTATGAGGGAGAGACGCCGAATTGTTCAGCAAAATATTTTTGGCTGACGTTATTTTTATTGCGTAGCTTTCTTAAATAAGCGCCGAATGGAGTCATTATAATGCTACCTAATAATGTTACCAAAAAAAGATAACCTGAAAGTGCCAAAGTTTATTAACCTTGTCAATGAAATAATTTAACTAAAAAAAAGTTGAATCGATAAATTTTAAAGAAATTTTGTTTGAGAAGACTGATGGTAATTAAATTACACTTTCATGGTAATTAAATTACACTTTCATGGTAATCATAATTACACCTTTATGGTAATTAAATTACACTTTTATGGTAATCATAATTACACCCTTATGGCAATTAGTTTACTCATTTGTGTAATCTATTGGTTGTATCGTGGAATAAATATAAGAATTTATTTTGCACAATAGATTACACCTCCTCTAAAGTTGTTTATGCTATTCTCTTTCCTAGCTTGATTTGTTTTACTGGATGCATTTCAATGAAATTGAAATTCAGAAACTTTGCTGACAACTTTACACTAAATTTAATATTTTGAGGTTTTTATGAATAAAGCAAAACATCTTAATAATGCTGCACAAATAACTTTTGTTGATAGAATATTTGTAGACGTGAAAGTTCATTTATTCTTAGGTGATGACGGAATTCATAAAAAATGTTTCCTATTTTCAGCAGTAGATTGTAAATCGCGCACGATGATAATGATTAAGACATATAGTAATGATACTCAAGAAAATGCCATTGCTTTCCTTAGTCATATTATTGATGATAATAATTTTAAGCTAACATATGTAGTAACTGATCATAGTGTTGTTTTTCAATGTAAATTTCATACGTATTGTAAGCAAGAAGGTATTCAGCATGAAACAAAACAACCGTCACTTAGACATTAGTGATGAAGATGGCCCTGAAATATCATATTCAATTAAATCTTGAAGATTTTTTGCTTTTTTTATATCAACGATAAGTTGAGACTCAATCGCATTTAATATCAGAGACTTTGCTTCGTTTGCTTTTGAAAAGTATTCCCAAAGTATATTTGCTTCCAGCAATAAACAGTCAGTTACGTTTATGTAGTGTATATAACGCTCTTTAGAGTTTTTGACTATTCTATATGCAAGTTCTGGCTGATTGTTACTTATTGCTTCTTTTGCTAAAGGTATTGCAGTGGCAGGATCGGCTAATAGGAAATTCTGTTTAACTTTAAAACACTCTTCTAGTATACTCAATAGCTGAGCATATTTACCTTGATCATGAAGTACATGAACTAGTAAGCGGCCGACACATAGATAGACAGTACCTTTTTTCCATTTCCCTATTTCTTCGAAGAATTTGTACAGATATTCCTGGTTATATTCGTTTATGTCATAATCAGTTAATATCAACAGAATAGCTTCGCTTGTATTTCCTGTATTTACATACCTGTAAAGTAAATCCATTTTCCCCCCAATTATTTTCTTGTCTAGTTTTTCTTGCATTTTTTGATCGACTATATGTTGTCTCCCTTTGTAAGAGCTCATTATCCCTAAATGATCCTGGCGAGCTGAACGCATATAGTCGACTTCATCACTAAGTTCTTCTCGTACTTTTTTACGCTGTTCTTTAAACATAAGAATTGCAAATATATAACCACTGAATCCTCCAGCCACATGAGCGATTAAGTTCACGCCTCCAGTGTCAGTTCGGGAAAATAAATCATATGTATCCCAACCCACATACCAGACTGCTAAAATCCATGCTGGAATAGAAATTATTCTGATAAAAAACATAAACCATACTAATGTACGTATTCTTGCATACGGCATCATGTATGCTGAAAATCCGATCATTCCCATGACAACGCCAGATAAACCTAGAGTTGGTACTGGTGAATTATTTACGATCGATATAATTGAATATGAAATGCCACAAGAAATAGATATTAGGATCATAAATATAAAAAATTTCAAACGATTACCAGAGAGCAACTCTAAGGCTGGTGCAAATGCAAAAAAGAAGATCAAATTACCAATTACGTGCATCCAATCTGCATGAGAAATAGCAGATGTGATCATTGAAAATATATTCTGAGTGTATGGTGCAAACATTAGTTGAGAGTCCAAACTAACCGGTGCAGTTATTCTAAATTTTTCATAATGGTAATATTCATATTCTGCGTATTTTTCAAGATCGTTTAAGGAATATTGGTCATCAAAAATGGCCACGTTATATTCGATCCAGTTTTCTAGGTCAGGCAAGTCATGCATTAAGCTAATAAAGTATACGCATGCTCTAAAATTCGTTGGCATATAGTTAAATTTGTTGCGATTTGAATTAGCACTTTGCTGGTTTATATCTTCGCAAAAAGTTGTTATTGCTTTATTTGTCGCATAGCGATTACTTTCCTGAGCATTATAAACGGCAAAGCATAATAGGATAATTGCTAGTGTGACATATGGTATTTGTGCCAGCCTGAGTTCTGAACTATAAGGAAGTAATAGCATGTGAAATAAATTGAATTGTTTAAACAGGGTATTACCCGTTTAATATTTCACGTAGGCGAGCCATACTTTCGTCTGGCAACGTTTTAATTACTTTTAGAAGCTTGTCATCACCACTTTGTAATATAAGGTTTCTTACTTTAGGCGCAATTTCTTCCGACTCTTGAACTGTATCCTCATCGATATCCATTCCACGAACAATCGCACCATTCCGCAATGCTTGATCCAGGTTTAAAACAAATGAAGGGGCAAAGGTTGAATCGCAGGCATGACATGAGGATGCAGTAACATTGTTTAGAGCACTACAATCAGGACAAGACTTAAAACGTTTTTTATGTTCTCCAAACTCATGACCACATTCTGTACACTCAGTAGCGCTTATCTTTGACTCTGTGCTACATATGGGGCACTTTTTCAATTTAGGTGTAGTTGGCTCTTTTGCTAGAGCTGGAGGCATCTCATATTCAATCTTTCGCGCATACTCCTCAAAAGTATCGAAAGATGGCATGACTACATAAGCTCGCGTGTCATCCTCATGACTAAAAGTTCGCACAACACGGCCAATAGCCTGTCGGAAATACAGCTCAGTCATGGCATTTGGAAGATAAACTAAGACACGCAACCGTTTTATATCCACGCCTTCAGATACCATAGAGACTGAAACCAACCACCGTTTATCTGTATTTCGGAAAGCGCGTATTTTTGCCTCTGGGTTGCCCATTTGGCTATGAACAAGCATTGGTTTTTCACCTTCGACAAGTTCAATTACTTTCACCATGTATTCAGCCATTGCTATTGTTGGCGCAATAATAAGTCCGCCTGCTTCAGGCATGCGATGACGTAGTTCTGTTAGTTTGCTGCTCGCCCAATCAACCATCGTGGCTTGATATCCAGAATTTAATGGCGTGACATTATCTGTGTCGTATTGAGGGGTGCACGCGAGGCGATAGAAGTTTAAGGCGCGTTGCAGTCCCGGAATTCGGGCTAATTCTTTTGGAAGTTTTGTTTCACTTTGTCCGGATACATTAACTTTACATCCATCTTCCAGGTCGACGGTAAATTTACCTTCATGACGGTGAAAGGTAACAGGCCGACAATATCCCAAGTCAACGGCTTCACCATAGGTTAATGAGTAAGAGCCTTCCGCTGGATGATCAATTCCACCTTGTGTATTGTAATTTAGCCAAATTGATTTCTCTCCATCCGAACGAACGGGGGTACCAGTAAGAATCAGTGCAAAGGCTGCATCAGCGAATGCACTGTCAGCAGTCTTTCCCCATACAGCTTCAATTGCTGCATGATGATGTTCGTCGCATATAACAAGCACACGTGATTGCTGACACACAGCTTGTAAAGCATCGTGAAGTCCTTGCACTGCTGACCAAGTGGCACATATATCAGTACCTAACTCACTTATGTCACCATCACTTGCGGTAACTTTTCCCATAAAGCGGTTTGTAACCCACTTAAAATCTTCAGCCCATTGGTTAACAACTTCATTTCGTGGTGCGATAACTACAACGCGGTCAATCTCATCACGATTAATTAGTTCAGCTGCAAGTGCGCAGGCCATTAATGTTTTACCTGAACCAGGTGCAGCATTTATTAAAAAATGATTGTCCGAACGATCATCAACCAACCACTTAAGTGATTTTGATAATGCAATCTCCTGCCATGGTCTTAACTTCAACATTACCTTGCACCTTTCTTAAGATTGCACGGAGCACATAAGGCCTGGCCATTATGCGTAATTGTTTTGCCACCTTTTGAATGAGGCACAACATGATCTGCATGAAAACTATTTGTGAGGCGAGAGCCACACTGCTGACAGTATCCCCCTGATACCCATGCAAGGATTCTGCGCTGTTGTTGATTAAACAGACGGTTCATTTGTTCACCCAATATTCCGTAAAAGTGATGTCGCGCACCGGTAGATTCTTTGGTGGTTTAAGTTCCGCATATTGATTTACACGAGATACAGCTTTGGCATACGGAACTTTTCTTGACTTAATGACCCAGCCATCTCTGCGCATTTCAGATACTAATTTTGTTAAGTCAGGTAATCCGAAGAGCACAACCGCTTCCAGTCGAGTTAATGGCTCACCTGATAGAAGATGTTCTTTCGCGGCTAAAACCAATCCATGTTTTACATTTGACACAAGTATTGCTCCCAATCTACGTAACCTTCTAAAAGATCGGGACTGACACCATCCCAATCTTCCCCCGAGTAATAAGAACGGTTGTGATTCATTTCATATTGAAAAATTCGCCAGCCGCCATCAGCAAAGGCTACATCTAGAGCCTGATTTTCAATAGCTACACCACCTGTTCTAAGGCTGCATTCAGGTGCTACTACCTCGTCGGAAAACAGCTTTACGAGAGAATGAGCGTGCTGCAGCACTTCGCTGGCAGTAGCATCTTCAGCTACTGTTTTACGAAGCTCGTGATATACCTGTCTGACTTTGGCTGCATTGTTCATAATTTAATTCCTAATATTTCTTACGATTAAAATGAATGTAACTAATCTATTGCAGATGGCGTGCCAACTATGATTAATCCAGTATTTATCGATATGATTCAATTAGTTATATGTATAAAGGTAAGTTTTGGAAGAATTATTTAAAAAGAAAGACAGTAATTAATTTACATAAACATAATATTTCTTATATATTGAGCGTATGGACAAGAAAAATGAAAAAGTACTTATAAGCTGGATAGGTCTTACAGACCTTAGGGCTTCAAAGGGTGAGTTAGCATCAGGCGAGCTTGGTCCAATTGGTCAAGCTGTATCGAAGATGGAATTTGATCGCATCTATCTAATAGGTGATCACCGCAAAGAAGATACAGACTGTTATATAAGTTGGTTAAAGGAACAGACGTCGGTTGAAATACAATCCAACAAAGCAAAATTGAGTGGCCCGACCAATTTTGGCGATATTTATAATGAAGCAGTTAAAGTTGTTGAGCCTTTAAGTCAGAAACCTAATATCGAGTTAACCTTTCATTTAAGTCCAGGTACGCCTGCAATGGCAGCGGTGTGGATTATATTGGGTAAAACACGCTTTCCTGCGAGGTTAATTGAATCTAGCCGTGAAGGCGGGGTAAAAGTCTCTGCTGTTCCTTTTGATATATCTGCTGAGTTTATTCCGGACCTATTTAGAAAGTCGGATGAATCATTACAACGATTAACCGCGGGTCTACCGCCTGAGGCCCCAGAATTTGACCATATTATTCACAAGAGCCACATCATGCAAAAAGTCGTTGCTCGTGCGAGACGTGTTGCCCCACGCTCTATTCCAGTGTTGATAGAGGGAGAGTCTGGAACGGGTAAAGAACTTTTTGCCAGAGCCATTCACCAAACAAGCCCACGAAAAGACGCCCCATTTATAAGCGTCAATTGTGGTGCTATTCCCTCTGAATTAGTTGAGTCAATGCTCTTTGGTCATAAGAAGGGCTCATTTACAGGTGCAATCAATGACCATAAAGGGTATTTTGAGTCAGCGAATGGTGGAACCCTCTTCTTAGATGAGATTGGCGAACTACCACTTGATGTCCAGGTAAGACTACTTCGCGTTATCCAGGAAAGTGAGGTCGTGCCTGTGGGAGAGGTTAATCCACGAAAAGTAGATATTCGCATTCTTGCTGCAACCAATCGTTCACTAATGAATGAGGTGCAAAATAAGTCTTTCAGGGAAGACCTATATTATCGGATAGCGGTAGCACTGATTAAACTCCCGCCGCTACGGTCTCGAGAAGGAGATCTTGGATTGTTAATAGATAAACTTCTTGATCAAGTAAACCAAGAGAGCGAATTAGAGCCTGGCTTTAAGCATAAGAAAGTTTCTGTTAAGGCAAAGAATATTATGCTTAAACATCCATGGCCAGGCAATGTTAGGGAACTTCTAAACACTATTAGAAGTGCAGCCGTGTGGTCTGATGGCGATAAAATAACGGAAATTGACATTAATGATGCGTTGTTAATGATGCCTGATATAAACACTGGCAAAGAGCAAATACTTAACCAGGACTTCCAGCAAGGCATTGAATTAAAAGAAATAATGGCAAAAGTGGCAAGCCACTATTTGTCTCGCGCTTTGGCCGAATCAAACAGTAATAAGACCAAGGCAGCAGAGTTACTGGGATTGGGGAATTACCAAACACTTTCCAATTGGATCGATAAATACGGCCTACAAAAATAACTGGCATACCCTTTGCACTGAGGGAGTATGTATACAAATAATATTATCCACTTGCCAAAAAAGAAAATGGTCCAGTTGAAAGACACATCGCATCAAAAAGAAGCCTGGAATCTGATGGCTGTGATTCGCAATTCTGGTCTGATGAGCCAGGATGTTGCGCTTTCACTTTCAGGGATCATTTTTATTCGTTGGTTAGATATAGAAGCCAGAATCGATACTGACTTAAAACACATTATTCCAGATAGTTATAGATGGGATTCATGGCAGCAACTACCTGCGAGTGAAGTTCGTACTATTGTGAGTGAAAAAATACCTGCGTGTTTTGCAGAGTATGTAAAAACCAATAACAATATTTTAAATTCGTATATAAATGAATTATCAAGGGATTTAAAAGTATTTTCCAGGTTTTCTGACGAATTAGTGGAAGCATTGATTGAGTGGATAGGACCAAAACAATTTAACGTAAAATCGGGTCCTTACAGTTTGAGCACAAGCTATGAAGAATTACTTGAGTTTTTAAGTAGTGAACACTTATCAGGGATTAATAAAATTCCAACATCAATTGCTCGGTTAGTAATTGATATGGTTGCTCCATCACATAAAGATAGGATCTATGATCCTTGTGCAGGGATAGGTGACTTGCTGGTAGAAACGAGTAACTATTTTCAAGAGACGTTTTCAAAAAATAAAAACGCATCATTTTCTTCGCAGTCAGAAATTTATGGCACAGAAAAAAATCACGAAAGTTATGTGATTGCAGTAACACGATTAATTGTTAGTAATGGCAACATACCTAACATGAAATTGATTGATGCCTTACATAAGGTCGGAGATATAGAAGCAGATTTTGACTTTGTATTAACTATCCCGCCATTGGGCACGAGAACAAAGCTTGATTCATACAAGAATTACCCAGTAAAAACAGAAGATACAATCGGCCTGTACATCCAGCATTCACTTTCAAAGTTGCGTCAGGGTGGCAAGGCGGTTTTTGTTGTGCCCGGAGGTTTTCTATTTAGCGGTGGTAGTGTATTTGAAGTTAGGAAGTACCTGGTAGAACATCATAATGTTGAAGTGGTTTTATCCTTACCAAATCACGTATTTCAAAATACCTCTATAGGCGGGTATGTTCTAATCATAAAAAAAGGTGGGACTACCAGAAATATACGTATGGTTAATGGAAAACCATACTTCGAAAAAGCAACAAGTAAGAAGCAAGTTCAAATTCGAAAAGATTTAGCTAGGCAGTTGATTGAAAAGACTTGGGCAAAGCAGGTATCAAAAGATGTCTGGGATATGCCTATTAGCGAATTATCGAAATTAAAGCTGGATTTTACCCCCCGTAAACGTGATACGAGTAAGCTTAAGAAACAATTATCGTTTATTGGGAATGACATTGAATTTATAAAGCTAGGGGAATGTTGCACAATTTATAGTGGTCATGCAGTTAAAAAAGAATATCTTGCAGAATCGCCTGGTCAAGAAGAAGCTATACCGTATATACGGATAAAAGACATCCAGAATGGAAAAGCTAAAACTGGATCTTTATGGTTAGTGGAAGAAGATAAACAAAGAATACAATCTAAATACAGATTAAAACAAGGTGCTGTTCTTTTCTCAAAATCAGGCACGATTGGAAAAGTGGGTTTGGTTGAAGGAAAGTCTGTGGGTGCAATTGCATCAAGTGGATTTTTCGTTATTCAATGTGATAAGAATAAACTGGAGTCGAAATTCCTACTTGCCTATTTAAATAGCAATGAAGTGCGCTTATGGTTTAAAGACAGGGCAACAGGCTCAACGATCAGTCATCTTCAATTACAAGATCTAAATGAATTGGAAGTCCCTCTCCCTTCTTTGGAAATTCAAGGGCGTCTAGCGTATGAATATGATGAGTTTAACGCAGATGTTATATCTTCATTAGCAATGCGTCATTCTGGTGTAGGTTTTAATCCTCACTCAAAACAAATTAACATCCTTATAGATTTTATGGGCGAAGAAGGCGCTTCAATATCGAGTCCTTTAAACTTCACAGCACTTACATTCGTGGCTAAAGAGATCAGCAAGATAAGGGATGTTATTGTACATAAAAATTCTGCGGACAATAAATTTACATCCTGGATTGTTTTGTTAAATGAAACAACAAAAAGGTTACACACTATAAATAGTGTTCCGAAGGGGTTAGGGTTATTTAGTTTATTGAAAGATATACATTCAGAACTTTTTTTGAGTTTAGAAACGGCGACTTCTACAATACCTGTTGACAGCCAACTAAGATCATTAACAGAACGTATAACTTATCACCTTCAAGCGGCTATTGACGCACTTCTTTCTGATACGAAGATTTATGTTACATCTGACATCGACACTATGATGGCAGGAGAAGTTATTAACTTAACTTTAAATGTTAAAAATAAAAGCGTGTTACCAATAAGAAATATTAGCATTAGAACTTCTCCTGATTGGGGTGAAAATGAAATAGAGTACATTCCTGAAAATGGGGAAGTAAAATTCTATTGTATGGGCCAGGCTCCAAATATAAAAATGGCCTTTAATATAATTATAAATTGGATGGGTGAGCGCATTGACGGGAAAGCCGTTAAGGGTGAGCACCAGATAGTTATTAATATCGTTGAAAGTACCAAGCTAGATTCCAAAGTCGTTAGTGAATTTGGTGGTAGTCCCTATGTTTGTGGAGATCCCGTTAGGCCCGATAGAGAGGACGTATTTTTTGGGCGGGAAGAATTGCTTGATCAAATACATCGCTACATTATTAAAAGTGGAAACGTTGTTTTGCTTGAGGGTAACAGACGCACAGGTAAGACATCGATACTCTCACATCTGGAAGGCTCAGATACAATTAAAGGGTGGTTAGGTGTCTACTGTAGCTTACAGGGCGCGGAAGGAAGTAAAGATGGTGTAGGTGTTTCTACAGTAGAGATATTCAGAGAAATAGCAAAAGCAATTATTAAAAGTGTTAGCAAACTTAACATTGATGTACCGCTACCAAATGGTGAAGAACTTAAAATAGGAAAAAAGCTCGGAATAGCAAAATCTTGTCGTGAAGGTATAAGTGATGATTCACCATTTTCTGACTGTCGTGAATTTATTGAGAGTATCCTTGAACTATTAAAAACTCAGAAACTGAATTTGCTTTTGATGCTAGATGAGTTTGATAAGATACAGGAAGGTATTGACAATGGTGTCACTTCTCCACAAGTCCCAGAGAACATACGTTTCCTCGTTCAGACCTACCCTAATTTTTCGGCTATCTTAACTGGTTCGAGAAGACTAAAAAGGCTCAGAGAGGAATACTGGTCTGCACTATTTGGACTAGGTACTCGAGTTGGTGTTAGCGCATTACGTAGAAATGATGCAGTAAAATTAATAACTCAACCAGTAAAGGATCAATTGACCTATTCTGATAATGCTATTGAAAAAACGTATTTTTTGACTGCTGGGCAACCATACCTCTTGCAATGCTTGTGTAACCGTATCTTTGATTTGTCAGCGCAAGAGAAAATTCGGTCAGTCACAATAGATGTTGTTGAAAGAGCAAGTGATCTTCTTGTTGAGGATAATGAACACTTTGCAAGTTTATGGGGCTATGCGGGCTCCGATCGCTGTCGATTTGTTTTGGCGTTATGTCAGCATGAAGATGCTAGTTCAAATCTATTGCACTTGGGTGTAATACAAGAGTTACTTTCTAAATACGGAATTGATGTCAATGATGAAAAAGTGATTAGCGATCTTGAGCATTTGCGTGAATTAGAAATGCTTGGATTTCAGGAAGATACAATTGGTGGACATTATTCGCTTAATATTCCACTTATGGGGACATGGATTGATAAACAACAGGATTTTGCAGCATTAGCCAGCATGGCAAGGTATGAAACGGAGGATCAGAATGGCTGATATCTTATTCCCAATTTTAGGCCCGGATATACCAACGTTATGCGGTAGAGAAAAGATCATGAATAGATTGGTGGCTGATCTAACGAAAGAAAGTCCTAGCCATCTATCTATTGTCGGCCCCAGATTCTCGGGCAAGAGTGTAATTATGAAGGCGCTCTACGAGAGAATGGCAAAGGATGACTCACCATACAATGTCGTAATAGCGATGGATTTGGGGCATCAAACACCAGAAGATGATGCCTCTTTTCTAAAACTTCTCTGTAAGTCAGTTGGTGATGGCATTCGGGAATGTTGTGAAGATTATTCACAACATTTGCTTATGGTTAAAGACAATGAATACGATGATTTAAGGGAAGTGATAAGCGCACTTGAAAGTGATGGTATAAAAATATTATTTTTATGGGATGGCTTTGATAAAGTTTTGGCGAAGGGTCTTATCACACGTAACCTGTGGGACCAGCTTCGTGAGCTTGCTTCAAGCAGGGCTATACGATTAGTGACAGCGTCAAGAAAAACGTTGCATGAATCAATACGAAGTGAAGAGTCCTCGACCAGCGATTTCTGGAATATATTTGATATGAACCCGGTTAAGGTTAGTGTTTTTGACGAACAAGACAAGCAGGATGTTCTTGCATTAATGCCGGAGTTGAAATTCAGTAGTGGAGCACTGAGTGAGATTGAGAACTGGAGTGCTTTATACCCGCCACTATTTATTGCAATTCTAAATCAATTAGTTGCATTAAAGGATAAGCCAGAAGTGACGAATGCTGACATCAATGATGTGGCAAGTAACACTATAGATAATGTGACAAGTATATTGTCTGAATTATGGAAAGACTGCCCAGAAACAGCAAAGGACGTTTATAGGGATCTCTGTAAACATGGGGAAAAGGCTTTATCTGATATAGGTATTGCAGATCGTAATAGCTTATCGGAAAAAGGCTTCATCACAGTTACAGGAAATAAAGTTAAAGCAGCTTGTCGGTTTCTAGAGAGCTATGTTGCAACATTAAATGATGATGTGGGGAGCATTACTAGACTCTTTGGTAAAAATTCAGATTACCAAGATAATATAAGAAGTGTGCTTGAGCTGCGCTTAAATCAGGTGGCCGATATGGATGAAAGATTAAAAAGAAAGATTCAACGATCAATTGAAGATATTCCAGATCATGCGGAAGATTGTATTGAAAATATCCGAGGAATAATCGATAGAGCGTTAGATTTGATTTGGTTAGCTGAACTAGGCGAGAAAAAAGAAATTCCGATTGAATGGTTTGGGTATTGGAGTTCAAGGCAGGAAAAAGGGCCTGAACACTACTGGGAAAATAAATTCCCAACTAGGAGAGGTCATGAAATTAGATTGCTTCATTTATTAACAGGCACACAAAATAGTGTTGCTAAAGCGAAACATGTCACTAAAAACACTTATGCATTAGCGAGTGCCTTACAAGGTTTTGGTGATTTTGGTCAGCATTTAGAAGGCGCAAAGGTTCCAATGGGTGTAGCGGTGTCTTCTGTTATGATGAGTATTGAATTAGCTTCATTAGTGGCTTCTGAATTAAAAAATTAAACTTAGATAAGGCATAGATATGGTAACAGGTGAGTTAAAAAACCAGGTCGATCAAATTTGGACAGCATTTTGGACAGGGGGTACATCAAATCCCTTAACTGTCATTGAGCAGTTTACGTTTTTATTGTTCCTGCGTCGTTTAGATGAACGTCAGCTATTGGCAGAAAAGAAAGCCAATATGGTCGGTGGTGCCAAGAAGAATAATAAAGAGCAGCAACCCATCTATAGTAAGGCGCAGTCAAAATTCCGTTGGAACAAATTTAAAGATAACGATCCAGAAACCATGTTTGCCTTATTCACGCAGCCACAAGCGGATGCGGGAAACCTCACCGTATTTGAACACATGAAACAGCTCGGTAGCGGCGCAGGTATCTTCGCACAATACATGAAAGGCGCGACCTTTATGATCCAAACACCTAAGTTGTTGGATCAAGTGGTACAGATGATCGACAAAATCCAAATGGATGATCGTGATACCAAAGGTGACCTTTACGAATACCTACTTTCTAAAATTGCGACTGCAGGGACAAATGGACAATTCCGCACCCCGCGCCACATTATAAAAATGATGGTTGAAATCATGCAACCCACACAAGAAGACACTATCTGTGACCCCGCCTGTGGTACAACGGGTTTCTTAGTCGCCGCGGGTGAATACGTGCATGAACATCACCCAGAGTGGTTTCATGAAAAAAGTTTTACCAAACACTTTAATAGCAATATGTTCACTGGGATGGAGTTCGACCCAACCATGTTACGCATAGGTGCGATGAACTTACAACTCCATGGTATAGACTATCCGCAACTGATCGGACGTGATGCGCTCAGTGAAGCCAATGCCGAAAGCCGTGATGAATTTAGTTTGATTTTGGCTAACCCGCCGTTTAAAGGTTCACTGGATTACGACAGTGTAGAAAGCTCGCTATTGAAAACCGTAAAAACCAAAAAGACCGAATTATTGTTTTTAGGTTTAATGTTACGCATGTTAAAAATCGGTGGCCGCTGTGCTGTGATTATTCCCGACGGTGTGTTATTCGGTTCATCCAAAGCACATAAACAAATTCGTCAAACTCTAATCGAAAAACATAAACTCGAAGCGGTTATATCCATGCCAAGTGGTGTATTCAGACCGTATGCAGGTGTTAGTACCGCAATTTTAATTTTCACCAAAACCAATAACGGTGGTACAGATAATGTTTGGTTTTATGACATGCAAGCCGATGGTTACAGCTTGGATGATAAGCGCAGTGAAGTAAAAGATAGCGATATCCCTGACATTATCAAACGATTTGCTAAGCGAGATAGTAAACAAGAAAAAGTTCGCAGTCGAACGGATCAAAGCTTCTTGGTGCCATTTGAGGAAATTAAAGAAAATGACTGGGATTTAAGTATAAATCGTTATAAAGAAATTGTGCATGAAGAAGTGGAGTATGCGCCACCGGCAGAGATTATTGCAGAGATTGAAAAGTTGGATATTGAGCGCGGAAATGCCTTGAAGTTATTGAGGGAGTTATTAACGTGAGTTGGTCTTTAGTCAAGCTTAGTGAAATATTCGAAATTGCTCGAGGAGGATCTCCTCGACCAATTTCTGATTATATTACAGAAAACACTGATGGTTTGAACTGGATTTCAATTAAAGATGCATCAAATAGTGGAAAATATATATCTAAAACAAAACTAAAAATTAGAAAAGAAGGCTTGGTTAAATCAAGATTAGTTAAGCCTGGTGATTTCCTATTAACGAACTCAATGAGTTTTGGTAGGCCGTATATCATGAATACAACAGGCTGTATTCATGATGGATGGTTAGTGTTATCAAGTGATAAAGAAAAGGTTGATCAAGAATATTTCTACTATTTATTAGGTAGTGATTTATTACATCAAAAGTTTTCTAGATTAGCAGCAGGTGCTGTAGTTAAAAATCTGAATATTAACTTAGTTAAAGGTGTTGAAGTCCCTTTGCCGCCTTTAAAAGAACAAAAATATATTGCAGAAATTTTGGACACGGCTGACAGCCTGAGACAAAAAGACCAGCAGCTGATCGAACATTATACAGCCCTCAGCCAATCACTCTTTTTGGAGATGTTTGGTGATCCTATTACTAATCCGATGGGGTGGGAAGAACGAACTTTAAATGAACTATGTTCTAAGATAACAGATGGAACACATCATTCACCAAAGTTGATTGCTTCAGGTATGCCTTATGTTACAGCTAAGCATGTAAAGAATTATGGTTTGGAGTTTATGGCAAAACCTACTTACATATCAGAAAAAGATCATGAGGATATATATAAACGGTGTAACCCTGAAATAGGAGATGTACTTTATATTAAAGATGGAGCAACAACTGGAATAGCTTGCATAAACACATTCCACGCACCAATAAGCTTATTATCTAGTTTAGCATTATTAAAAGTTAATGCTGAAGTCCTTAATAACCACTATTTATGTTTTTGGCTAAATCACGATGGGATTAAGAATAAATTAATTGGAGAGTATATGTCTGGTGCTGCAATTCAAAGATATACGCTAGCTAAAATTAATTCATTTAAATTAACGTTACCTCCAATAACTCTACAGCATAAATTTGTTGAACGCATAGAAGCTATCGAAAAACAAAAACAACAAGCCCGAGCCAGCTTAGAAAAATCCGAAGTCTTATTTAATAGTTTGTTACAACGTGCTTTTAAAGGCGAACTCACGGCAAGCAAAGCGGCATAACTATGATGATACTCAGCAATAACAAGGATAGCCTGTATGAGTAACTTTAGTTTTATTAATGTGGATTTTCCTGATTTATTTGTTGATGCTCAAGAGGCAGAGCAACTCACTTTCGTGTCGCCCAAAGCCGCGGCGATTTTTTGTCGTAGCACATTAGAAAATGCGATTAATTGGTTGTACGAAAATGATGCTAAGTTAAGCCGGCCATGGCGTGCTGATTTAAGTACGTTAATGCATGAGCATGAATTCCGTTCTATGTTTAACCAAACATTATTTGGTGAACTGAATTTAGTGCGTAAGACAGGCAACCTTGCTGCGCATGGTCAAAAGGTCAGCCGACAAGATGCCTTAGCTTCATTAAAATATCTATTTCGTTTTATGCGTCACCTTGCTATTTATTATGGCAAAGAAACACCTGAAACTCAGGTTTTTGATGAAAGTCTAATTCCGCAGCCTGAAACAGATAATCAGGCGAAACAGAAAAATGAAAAACAACTCAAAAAACTACTCGATAATCTAGAGTGGAAAAATAAACAGGCACGCATAGCCGAACAACAATTGCTTGAGCAAGCTAAAGAAAATGAAAAACTAAAAGAACAAGTCGCACAGCAGCAAGCTGAACTCGCTGCGCGTAAAGCTAAGCGTGAAAAGGCAGTAGATATTGATGTGGCTGTACCATTAGAAGTCTCAGAAGCAGAAACTCGCCGTCGTTATATTGATTTATCATTAAGAGAAGCGGGTTGGAATGAGCTGCGTGACGGAAAAGAGCTGGAATATGAAGTAACAGGAATGCCGGTTAGCACTAATCGCAGTGGTATTGGGTACGTTGATTATGTGTTATGGGGAGATGATGATTTACCTTTGGCTGTGGTTGAAGCGAAAAAGACCATGGCCGATCCGCGTAAAGGGAAACATCAAGCCGAGTTGTATGCCGATTGTTTAGAAACCATGCACGGCCAACGCCCGGTCATTTTTTATAGTAACGGCTTTGAAACGTATTTGTGGGATGACCAGTTTTACCCAGAACGTGAAGTGCAGGGTTTTTACTCTAAAGATGAATTACAGTTGTTAATTAACCGACGTAGAAGCCGCACTGATTTACGTGAATTTAAAGTAAACCGCGATATTGCAGGGCGACCTTATCAGTTAGAAGCCATTGCGCGTGTGGCAGAAAATACGGTTACGCAAAATCAGCAAGGTCAATTACGGGGTCGCGCAAGACAAAGTTTACTCGTCATGGCAACAGGTAGCGGTAAAACGCGGACCGCGGCAGCAATTGTTGATATGTTAAGTAAATGCAATTGGGTGAAACGAGTATTATTTTTAGCTGATCGTAATGCGCTGGTATCACAGGCAAAAAATGCATTTAACGAATATCTCCCCAATTTGTCGGCAATTGATTTAACCAAAGAAAAAGAAGACAACGGCACGCGTTTGGTCTTTTCAACGTACCCCACCATTATGAATAAAATTGATGGTGTAAGAAATGGCGACTCAGAACAGGAACGATTTTATGGTGTTGGACATTTCGATTTAATTATTATCGATGAGGCGCATCGATCTGTTTATCAAAAATACAGAGCAATCTTTGAATATTTTGATGCGTTATTAGTTGGTTTAACGGCGACTCCAAAGAAAGAGGTAGATCATAATACTTATAGTCTGTTTGGTATTGAAGATGATAACCCAACGTTTGCCTATGAGCTTGATAGTGCTGTAGCAGAAGGATTCCTGGTAGCACCTAAATCTATGTCGATACAGCTTAAGTTTGTGCGTGAAGGTATTCACTACAATCAATTATCTGAATCAGAAAAAGAAGAATATGAAGAGAAGTTTGGCGATCCCACGCAAGGTGAGGCGCCGGATGAAATTTCTAGCACGGCGATTAACAGGTGGCTTTTTAATACTGATACGGTAGACAAAGTGCTCGATCACCTAATGAAGCACGGTATTAAGGTACAAGGCGGCGATAAGTTAGGAAAAACGATTATCTTTGCTAAAAACCATGATCATGCTGTTTTCATTGAAGGGCGATTTAACAAAGATTACCCTGAATATGCTGGCAAGTTTCTCCGGGTAATTGATAACTATGAAACCAAAGCCCAGGACCTTCTAGAAATATTTGTTGATCAATACGAAGAGAATGATCCGCAGATAGCCGTTTCTGTGGATATGATGGATACAGGTGTTGACGCCCCACGAGTAGTTAACCTGGTGTTCTTTAAACAAGTTAAATCATCAACGAAATTCTGGCAAATGATTGGGCGTGGTACGCGTTTATGTCCAGATCTATTCGGCCAGGGTATAGATAAAGAACATTTTTTAATTTTTGATTATTGCGAAAATTTTGAGTTTTTTGATGTCAATCCAGATGGTATTGAAGGAAAGTTAATACGAAGCCTCACGCAGCAAATATTTGAGGCCAAGTTGGAAGTGGCATATTTAATAAGAGCCGATGCTGAAAGTGATGATGAACAACGAGCATTATCTGGTGTTTACATTGATGAATTGAATAAATTAGTCAGTCAATTAGATAGAGAACGTTTTGTTGTTAAAGCAAAATTAAGAACAGTTGTTGAATATAGCAATAAAACACGCTGGGAAAATCTATCACAGAGCGACATGCTTGATATTAATACTCATGTATCAGATTTAATATTACCCGCAAAAGATGATGATGAATTAGCGAGACGGTTTGATATATTGATCTTGAATTATCAACTAGGGCTGCTGACAGGTGCATACAGTACAGACCGCTATCTTAATAAAATAAATTCAATTTCGAAGGCGCTGTTAAAAAAACAGAATATTCCAGCCGTAGCATTGCAGGTGCCAATATTGAATGATTTACAGACCGAGATTTTTTGGCAAGCAATTAATGTTAATCGCCTCGATGAAGTACGCCTTGCTTTGAGAGGCTTAATGAAGTACCTCGATAAGGAGAGCCAGATTAATGTAATTACTACTTTCGAAGATGAGCTGGATGAAAGTGGTGTTAAGGACCATGATTTGATTCCTGATTATGGGAAATTACAAAGTTATAAAGACCGCGTAGAGTCATATGTTCGTCAACATAGCGATCATTTAGTTATTAACAAACTAAAAACGAATAAACCCATTACTGAAACAGAATTAAACGAACTTGAACGTATTTTGTTTGATGGTTCTATTATTGGTTCAAAACAAGATTATGTAGATACCTATGGAAATAAACCCTTAGGTGAGTTTATCAGAGGAATTGTTGGTTTAGATACAGCTGCCGCACAGGATGCATTTGCAGAGTTTATTCAAGCAGGAACGCTAAGCGGCGATCAAATGACTTTTATTACTACAATAATCACCTATCTAACAAAGAATGGAATGATTGATAAATCTATGCTGTTTGAATCCCCGTTTACCCATATCCATGACCAAGGTTTATTGGGTGTGTTTGATGATGCAGAAGCAACTAAGGTGATTCAGTTGATTGATGTAGTAAATTGTAATGCAAGTGTTACATTGACTGCTTGAACTCACTACCCAAAGTGGCCAATAAGTTTCTTATCTTGCGGATCGTTGCGGTCTATCTCAGTGGATTAAGCCCTTTGTAAACTGCAATACAGTGTATTAGAAGGAGAAAAATATGGGTTTTTTTGGTGGTCCATCTAAAAGTGTTTTGCTCCAAATGGCGCAAGGTGTAGCTAGCATTGCTATGCAGTTACAATTTTTGAATGAGCTAGATGAAGATGCAAAGCAACAGGCAATAACGAACATGACTGCAGAAGGTTCACCTTCTAATTTAAACGAGCTAGTCTCAATGGCAGCACACGTTGTAAAAGAACACAACATGGGCTGGTATAAGAAAAATCAGTATCTGGGCATGATTTACGGCAGTTTGGTCTCTATGGGTATGCCTAACTCTGATGCTAATTATATGAAGGGACAAATTGAGCTGCTAGCGAATTAAACGCTAAGGTATATACGATTAATAAATTTAAACATAATTTAGTAATATTTATGAAATAGAAAAATGATCCTTTTTTTAGATTTTGATGGGGTACTACATCCTGTATCAGGAGCCGGGACATTTGATCCTGGGTCTATTTCAATTTTAGAGTCAGTAGTTTCAGATTTCCCCAAACTCATGATAGTTGTCACCTCAAGCTGGCGTGAGGAAAAATCTATCGATCAGTTGAAATCATTATTAGGAGAAGAATTGGGCGGTCGTGTTATTGGGAGTACACCAGTGATTGATGAGCCATTTTTACATAATGTTCGATATCACGAAGTCTGTACTTATTTAGAGACAGTTAAACGCGATTATAAGGCTTGGGTCGCAATTGATGATGAAATTGGTAATTACCCAGAGGGCATGCCGGTGTTAATTACTGATCGACGGAGCGGTCTTACCCCTGAGGATGGCTTAACGTTACGCAGTTTGATATCAGCGCAATTGAAATAGAATTTTCTTCATTAAACTGCTTGAAAATCATACAAATACGCTCAACAAAATAATATCTTAGATTTACGAACGATCCTTGAATTCTTGTCATCAAGCCCCACTTAAGAGCCTGAGAAGGTTTATGTGCACTCTGGAGTATAGAGTAAACATTCTGGTGCTATGAGTGGTTTTGGGCTATCAGATAGGTGGCAAAGCTGCCTGATAGATTGGCAGCCGACAATTGTGCCCTGGATTATATCAAGCGACCGCTTAAGCCCCATCTGATAAGGCTTTCCTTGACAGCCGCAGATTGGTCGCTAGAATTAGCACTCATCGAAGGAGAGTGCTAATAATACTCGCCAGGCAAAACACAGAATTTTAGTAAGTTTTTGAATTTATATTATTTTTAAGGAGAACTACGAATGAAGATTCGTCCCCTACATGACCGTGTAATCGTACGTCGTATGGAAGAAGAACGCACCAGTGCTGGCGGTATCGTCATCCCTGATTCTGCCACTGAGAAACCTGCTGAAGGTGAAGTTGTTGCTATCGGTAACGGCAAGATTCTGGATAACGGCGAGGTTCGCGCCCTGGATGTGAAAGCTGGCGACAAGATCTTGTTTGGCAAATATGCTGGCAATGAAGTCAAGGTCGACGGCGAAGAGCTGTTGGTGATGAGAGAAGAAGACATCATGGGTGTTCTGGAAGCGTAAATCAGTACGGGTTCAATCCCAACTGAATACCCAAATGACATATTAAGTTAAGAGGAAGACTGCAATGACTGCAAAAGAAGTGAAATTTTCTGACGAAGCCCGCCAACGTATGTTGAACGGTGTAAACGTCCTGGCGAATGCCGTAAAAGTTACTCTGGGTCCTAAAGGCCGTAACGTAGTATTAGACAAGAGCTTTGGTGCGCCAACCATCACAAAAGATGGTGTTTCGGTTGCCAAAGAAATTGAATTAAAAGACAAGTTCGAAAACATGGGCGCACAGATGGTGAAGGAAGTATCTTCACAAACGTCTGATGTAGCCGGCGATGGCACCACCACTGCAACTGTACTAGCGCAATGTATTTTGACCGAAGGCATGAAGGCTGTAGCGGCTGGCATGAACCCAATGGATCTGAAACGCGGTATTGATAAAGCCGTTACTGCTTCTGTTGAACAACTTAAAACGCAATCTAATCCATGCTCAGATAACAAGGCGATTGCTCAGGTAGGCACTATCTCTGCCAACTCTGATTCTGAAATCGGTGACATTATTGCCAATGCGATGGACAAAGTTGGTAAAGAAGGCGTTATCACGGTTGAAGAAGGTTCAGGTCTGTCTAACGAACTGGACGTTGTAGAAGGCATGCAGTTTGATCGTGGTTATCTGTCTCCTTACTTCGTGAACAACCAGCAAAGCATGAGTGCTGAACTTGAAGACCCTTATGTTTTATTGCACGACAAGAAAATTTCTAACATCCGCGACCTGCTACCAGTACTTGAAGGCGTAGCAAAAGCCGGTAAGCCTTTATTGATCATTGCTGAAGACATCGACGGTGAAGCGTTGGCAACCCTGGTTGTTAACAATCTTCGCGGCATCGTGAAAGTGGCGGCGGTTAAAGCGCCTGGTTTCGGCGACCGTCGTAAAGCCATGCTGCAGGATATTGCGGTATTAACCGGTGCGACGGTTATCTCTGAAGAAGTTGGTTTAAGTTTAGAGAAATCTACATTGGATGACCTGGGTTCTGCTAAGAAAATTCAGGTGACCAAAGAAGAAACCACTATTATTGATGGTGCAGGTCAACACAAAGACATCGAAGATCGTGTTGGTCAGATTCGTGCACAGATTGAAGAAGCAAGTTCAGACTATGACAAAGAGAAACTACAAGAGCGGGTTGCAAAACTTGCTGGCGGTGTTGCTCTAATCAAAGTTGGTGCTGCGACTGAAGTTGAAATGAAAGAAAAGAAAGCCCGTGTTGAAGATGCGTTACACGCAACTCGCGCAGCAGTTGAAGAAGGCGTGGTTCCTGGCGGCGGTGTTGCCCTGGTTCGTGCTGAATCTTCACTGGGTGAGTTAAAAGGCGACAATCATGATCAAGACGTTGGTATCGGTATTGCGCGTCGCGCCATGACTGAGCCTCTACGTACTATCGTTTCTAACGCTGGTGGTGAGGCTTCGGTTGTATTGAACAAGGTTACAGAAGGTAAAGGCAACTTTGGTTTCAACGCAGCGACAGATGAATATGGCGATATGGTTAAAATGGGTATTCTGGATCCAACTAAAGTGACACGTTCTGCATTACAAAATGCGGCATCGGTTGCGGGTCTGATGATTACTACAGAAGCCATGGTCGCTGATATACCTAGTGACGACTCTGCTGGTGGTGGTATGCCAGATATGGGTGGAATGGGCGGTATGGGTGGAATGGGCGGCATGATGTAAATGCTTGTCTGAGCTAACCTGCTCAAAGATAAGAAAGCCCGTCAAATGACGGGCTTTTTTTATGATGTGATTTACATAGAATATATCTTCGTATCCCTGGCTGATAGACTAACAGTATGCTCTCAATACAAATACCAACCAGCTTACAAGAGAACGCTGATCATCAGTGGCGGGAGTGGTGTGCTGCTGAACAAAAATGGTCTGAGAAAATAAACGAGACAGCACAGGCTGTCTTTATCTGTAGTGAATATGTTGCCCGTTTGTGTCTGCGTTTCCCCGAAATACTACAAGACCTGCAAGATTCCAGTGATCTGTTTCAGCCCTATGAAAAAGAGCAGCTCTATGCGGGTCTCGAAAGACGGTTAAAAGATGTTATTGATGAAGCCGACCTGACGAAACGTCTGCGTCGATTCCGGCAACGTGAAATGATTCGCATCATCTGGCGCGACCTGGCGGGCTGGTCCGAACTTGCTGAGACCATGCGTGAGCTGTCTGAGTTGGCGGATGCCTGCGTTGAGAATGCAAGGCAACATGCTACGAGATGGTTAAGCGAAGAATTTGGTACACCCAGAAGTTCGAATGGGGATGAGCAAGGTATTGAACAAAACCTGGTTGTGATCGGGATGGGTAAACTCGGCGGTTTTGAGTTAAATCTTTCATCGGATATCGATCTGATTTTTGCTTATCCTGAGGAAGGCAATACCGATGGAAATAAAAGTATCTCCAACCATGAATTCTTCCAGAAGCTCGGTCAGCGTTTAATTAGCCTGTTATCCAAACCAACCGAAGATGGCTTTGTGTTTCGGGTTGATATGCGTCTGCGACCCTTTGGAAGTGGTGCGCTTGCGGTCAGTTTCGATGCGATGGAAGACTATTATCAAATTCATGGTCGTGAGTGGGAACGCTATGCGATGGTGAAGGCCCGCATTATTGCCGGTGACAAAGAACAAGGCAATGAATTATTAAAACGCCTGCATCCTTTCGTTTATCGTCGTTATGTCGATTACTCTGCGTTTGAATCGATTCGCGAAATGAAGGCAATGATTCAAAAAGAGGTAAGACTGAAAAACAAAGAACGAAATATAAAAGTAGGCGCGGGTGGTATTCGTGAGATTGAATTTACCGGCCAGGTCTTTCAGCTTATTCGCGGTGGGCGTGAAGCCCGGCTACAGTCACGATCTATCCTGGAAGTGCTGGATACGCTGCAAGATATGAATATGCTGCCAGAGTTTGTTGTTAGTCAGCTTAAAACGGCCTACGACTTTTTACGTCGAACCGAACACCGTATTCAGGCATGGCGCGATGAACAAACGCATTCGTTACCTTCCGATGAACAGGGTCAGTCGCGACTTGCCTATAGCATGGGCTTTGAAAGTTGGGATGCCTTTAATGCGGCATTGTTAAAACACCGTACCAATGTCCATGAACACTTTGAGCAAGTCTTTGCTGCTCCTCAATCAGATACGCCTAGCGATGATACCCAGACACTGACGCCTCTGTGGTTGGGTGAATTAGATGACAAAGAAGCCGCCCAACTATTAACGGACTCAGGCTTTGATGATTCAACAGATGTTTGGCGTAGAATTAAAGCCTTGCATCAAAGCCGGGCTTATCAAAATTTGTCGGCACGCGGTAACAATCGTATGGATCACGTGATGCCGTTGTTACTCAGCGCTTGTCAGACGACAGCGCAACCATCGCTTGCTTTCTTGAGGGCACTTGAAGTCATTGAAGCCATTATGCAGCGTTCGGTCTATTTGGCGTTGTTAATTGAAAACCCGGTGGCACTCTCACAATTTATCCGTCTCTGTGCCTCGAGTCCATGGATCACCCGTTACCTGAGCCAGCACCCTTTGTTGTTAGACGACCTGCTGGATGTTGAAAGCCTGTTCAACCCGCCTGACAAAGATGCCTTGAGTGCAGAATTAACAAAGCGTATGTCTGAAGTCATAGGAGATGAAGAACGGTCGATGGATGTGCTGCGTCACTTTAAGCATTCACACTTTTTGAAGGTTGCAGCGGCAGATATCTTCGGGGCCTTGCCTCTGATGGAAGTGAGCAATCATTTGAGCTGGATTGCTGAGGTGGTTCTGGAACATACCCTGAATCTGGCCTGGCAACACCTGGTAGAAAAACACGGCAGGCCGGTTTGCACTCACGCCGGAGAGGTCTGTGATACCGGCTTTGCGGTGATCGCCTACGGTAAGCTGGGTGGGCTTGAGTTGGGTTATGGATCCGACCTTGATCTAGTGTTCTTACATAGCGGGGAATCCGAGAGTCTGGAAACGACCGGAGACAAGCCCGTTCCCCTCGGTGTGTTTTTCGCCCGCATGGGACAGCGCATGATGCATATTCTCTCCACCCTGACTCCGGCGGGGCAACTGTTTGAGATCGATATGCGTCTGCGTCCAGAGGGAGCGGCGGGTATGCTGGTTAGCGGGCTTAAATCATTCGAGACCTATCAGCTAGAAAAGGCATGGACATGGGAGCATCAGGCGCTGGTTCGAGCCCGGGTCGTGGCGGGCGACCCTGCTATTGCTGCTGAGTTTGAGGTGATTCGGGAGAAGATATTGAGCCAGTCCTGTGACAGGCAACAGCTGAAGCAGGATGTGCTGGAGATGCGTCAAAAGATGCTCTCGGCACAAAATAAGGCGAAACAGGGGCAGTTTGATCTCAAACATAGCCAAGGAGGTATCGTCGATATTGAATTTATGGTGCAATATGGGGTTCTGGCGTATAGCCAGCAATATCCACAGTTGTTGGAGTGGACCGATAATATCCGGTTGTTAGCGGCCCTGGCCGAGAGCGAAGTGATGAGTGAGGCCGATGCCGATTTTCTGGCCGAGACCTACCAGAGCTATCGAAATCGGTTGCACCGGCTCAAGCTGCAGGAGTCCCCGGCGATGGTGGATAAAGAAGATTTTGCTGATCAGAGTGAGGGTGTAAAGCGCATCTGGTCAGACTGGTTTGATAATGGGAACGTATAAATAGAGTGAGGAATAGTTAGTATGTCGATGTCAGACAGAGACGGTGTAATCTGGTTCGATGGCAAAATGGTGCCATGGCGTGAGGCCCAGGTTCATGTATTAACCCACACCTTGCATTATGGCATGGGTGTCTTTGAGGGTGTACGTGCTTATAAAGCTGAGCAAGGCACGGCGATTTTTCGTCTAAAAGAACATACCAATCGTCTGTTTGAATCGGCGCATATCCTGGGTATGCCGATGGCCTACGACAAAGAGACTATTAACAAGGCGCAGTTGGCGGCAGTGAAAGAGAATAATTTGGATAGCGCTTACCTGCGTCCTATGTGCTTTTATGGTTCGGAAGGTATGGGTCTGCGTGCAGATAATCTAAAAGTGCATACCATCGTGGCGGCATGGGAATGGGGTGCCTATTTAGGGGCAGAGAATATGGAGAAGGGGATTCGTATCAAGACCTCTTCGTTCACGCGCCATCACGTCAATATCACGATGTGCAAGGCTAAGTCGAATGGCAATTACATAAATTCGATGATGGCCCTGCAAGAGGCAATGCGTGATGGTTATGATGAAGCGCTGTTGCTCGACGTTGATGGTTTTGTTGCCGAAGGCAGTGGTGAAAATATCTTTATCGTTAAAGATGGCGTTATCTACACACCGGAGTTGACCTCGGCACTGAATGGCATAACCCGTAAGACACTTGTGCAGTTAGCGGCAGACGAAGGGTTTGAGGTAAAAGAAAAACGAATTACCCGTGATGAAGTTTATGTTGCCGATGAAGCATTTTTTACAGGCACGGCGGCGGAAGTTACGCCGATTCGTGAGTTAGATGGTCGTGCTATCGGCAGTGGTACACGTGGGCCGATTACAGAAAAATTACAGAAACATTATTTTGATGTGGTTCACGGCCGTATTGAGAAATATAACGACTGGCTGTCATATGTTTAAGCGCACAGAGCTGAACTTGGCTGAATTTGATAGACTAAAATAATTAGTAAAAATAAGTAAAGGTGTTAGCGATGAGTGATGCTACAAATAAAAATCAGGCAGATAAAACACAAGCGAATGCGGCACAACGTTATCAGGTTAGCCGCAGTGAGTTACCTGTTCATTGCCCAATGGAAGGCATGACGACATGGGATTCACACCCGAAGGTTTATTTACCAATCGAAGAGCAAGGCGGTGAAGCGAAGTGTCCGTATTGTGGTGCGGTGTACGAGCTCAAAGATTAGTTCTATCTGAATGCAATTTACGTTCAGTCGCTAAGCTTATATATAGTCTAGAATATACGTGAGTTAATAAGTTATATTTTTATGCAATTAAGTCTTCCAAAGTTTAATCAGGCACGTGTGTTAGTCATTGGTGATCTAATGCTCGATCGTTACTGGCATGGTGACACATCACGTATTTCTCCTGAGGCTCCCGTGCCCGTGGTACGTGTTGGTGATGCCGAAGAACGTGCCGGTGGTTCGGGTAACGTGGCGTTGAATATTGCCGCGCTGGGCGCAAATATTGAGGTCATGGGCTACACCGGTGACGATGAGGCCGCTGATGCCTTGCAGGAGATTTTGGAATCAGCAAGTGTCACTTGCGCCTTCGAACGCATTCCCGGTAGCCGTACCGTGACCAAACTGCGCGTGATCAGTCGACACCAGCAATTAATACGACTGGATTTTGAAGACGGTTTTGTCGAGCAACGTTCTGACATGCTGGCGGCACGTGCTACTAAATTAATGGCGAATGCCGGCGCGGTTGTTTTATCTGATTATGGTAAGGGAACATTACGAGATATACCGGCTTTGATTGCTGCCGCCCGTGCTGCTAATACGCCGGTATTAATTGATCCTAAAGGAACCGATTTTAGTGATTACAAGGGCGCTACCCTGATTACGCCGAACATGTCGGAATTTGAAGCGGTAGTGGGCCACTGCAGTTCAGACGAAGATGTCGAGGCCAAAGGTATGCAGCTGCTGGAAGAGCTCGATCTTGATGCCTTACTGGTCACCCGCAGTGAACGTGGTATGACGCTGTTACAAAAAGGCCTGCCTGTTATACACCTGCCTACGAAAGCACGAGAAGTCTTTGATGTTACTGGTGCTGGTGACACGGTGATCGCGATGCTGGCAGCGGCAATTGCTGCCGGTGAAGATCTGGCACACGCGATGGCCCTCTCGAATCTGGCTGCTGGCGTTGTGGTTGCCAAACTGGGTACTGCAACGGTTACGCCTGCCGAGTTACAACAGGCGATGCGAGGCGAAGCTTCGCTCACCCGAGGTGTTTACAGTGAGGATGATCTGGTTGATGTAGTGAATCAAGCCAAGCAGCATGGTGAACGTATCGTGATGACTAATGGTTGCTTTGATATTTTGCATCCAGGCCATGTGTCTTATATGCAAAAGGCCAGAGCAATGGGTGATCGCCTGATTATCGCTGTGAATGACGATGATTCTGTAAAAGAACTCAAAGGCCCCGAGCGACCTATTAATACACTGGATAGACGCATGGCGTTATTATCTGCATTGGAATGCGTGGATTGGGTTGTGCCTTTTTCAGAAGAGACACCTGAACGTTTGATTTGCAAAGTGTTGCCGGATGTTCTTGTGAAAGGTGGTGACTACAAACCGGAAGATATAGCCGGCGGTGATTGCGTGAAAAAGAATGGCGGTGAAGTCAACGTTATCGAATTTATTGAAGGTCATTCGACGACCGACATCATTAAAAATATTTTGAACGGAAATTAATTATTATGATTATTGTCACCGGCGGTGCCGGTTTTATTGGAAGTAATATTGTTAAGACCCTGAATGAGCAGGGCGAGACAGATATTATCGTTGTTGATAACCTGAAAAATGGCGTTAAGTTTAAGAATATTGCGGACTGTGAGATATCTGATTATCTGGATAAAGACGACTTTATTGAGCGCGTGAATAACAACGAGTCGTTTGCCAGCAAAGTTAAAGCCATTTTTCATGAAGGTGCCTGTTCTTCCACAACCGAGTGGGACGGCAACTTCATGATGAAAAATAATTATGAATACTCAAAGAGCCTGCTGCACTATTGTTTGAATAACAAAATTCAATATCTATATGCCTCATCTGCTTCGGTTTATGGTTCAGGCACGGTCTTTAGTGAATCAAGAGAATATGAAGAGCCATTGAATGTTTATGGCTATTCTAAGTTCTTATTTGATCAATATGTACGCCGTCATGCCAAAGATGCGAAGAGCCAGGTTGTTGGCTTCCGTTATTTCAATGTCTATGGTCCGCGGGAGCAACACAAGGGCACGATGTCGAGTGTGGCTTTCCACCATAGCAATCAGATCCAGGAGAGCGGCAAGGTTAAGTTGTTTGAAGGCTATGATGGTTATGGTAATGGTGAGCAAAGTCGTGACTTTGTTTACGTTGGTGATGCAGTTGCGGTGAATCTCTGGTTTATGCGGAACCCGGATAAGTCAGGAATTTTTAATCTTGGCACAGGAAATAGCCAACCATTTAATGATATCGCCAAGGCTGTAATTAAATTTCACAAGAAAGGTGAAATTGAATACATACCGTTCCCTGATCATCTAAAAGGGGTTTACCAGAGTTTTACTGAAGCTGATATTACGGCACTGCGCAACGCTGGATATGATGCACCTTTCCGATCAGTGGAAGAGGGCGTGACTGAATATTTACAATGGTTAGATGATCGAAGTAAATAACATCGAAACTAAATAAACTGGGAGTTTCGTTATTAGTGAACCATACCGTATATTAGTTGCTGGCCCTGCCTGGGTCGGTGATATGGTGATGGCCCAAAGTCTTTTCATTACTTTAAAAAAAGAACACCCACATTCTGAAATTGATGTGGTGGCACCAGCCTGGTCTGTGCCGCTGATAAAACGCATGCCTGAGATTCATCAGGCGGTTGAACTTCCCGTAGGTCATAAACAGCTTGGACTTTTTAGCCGATATAAAATCGGTAAAACCTTACGGGCACGACATTATGATCAGGCTATCGTAACCCCGCGATCCTTCAAATCGGCATTAATCCCTTTCTTTGCCAAAGCAAAAAAACGTACTGGCTATCGTGGTGAGATGCGTTACGGCTTACTCAATGATATACGTGTGCTGGATAAAACAATATTAAAACAAACCGTCCAGCGGTATGTTGCACTGGGTATGTCTCCAGGTTCTACGCTATCATCTGAAGTGCCTTTCCCAAAACTGGATATTGATTCAGAAAACCAAAAGCAGTTGGTTAAAAAATTACAACTGAAGACTGAAAATCCAATAGTCGGGTTTATGCCGGGTGCAGAATATGGACCTGCCAAGCAGTGGCCCGTGGCATATTTTAATCAACTTGCCAGTTTGTTGAACAAGCAAAATGTTGATGTATGGGTTTTTGGTTCTGAAAAAGAAGTTGCATCGGGCGAAGCAATTGCAAGCGGAAACGATAATGTTACTAACTTGTGTGGCAAGACAAGCTTGACAGACGTTGTCGATTTGCTTGCGCTGACCAGAGATACAGTAACTAATGATTCAGGTTTAATGCACATTGCCTGTGCGACGGGAAGACGAGTGGTTGCCATATATGGTTCGTCTGATCCAAAATACACGCCGCCTTTGTCTGACAATGCGACTATTGCGTATAAAGGACTAGATTGTAGTCCTTGTTTTAAACGATCATGCCCCTATGGACATGCAGATTGCCTAAATAATATTAAACCCGGCGATATTCTTAACCAGTTGGAATCTTCCTGATCGTGTCAAACACTATAAAACCTGTCGTTGAACGGCATGGACAACAACGTATCATATATGATGCGGGTGCCTCAGTATCGATAAGTCCAGACTGGTTTGAGCCAGATTACTGGCAGCAGCAAGGCGAACTAACTCTCGCAGGAACCGGCAGGGGTGCTGCCTGGTTCATAGACCATCAGGACCAACGTTATGTACTGCGCCATTATCGGCGCGGTGGCCTTGTGGCAAAAATTTCAACTGACCGGTATTTTTGGGTTGGCCTGGAAAATACACGTGCCTGGTCTGAGTGGAAACTCCTGGCGCATATTCAGCAGCGTGGTTTGCATGGGCCAAGACCATTAGCCGCGCGCATTGTACGACATGGCTTATTCTACAGTGCAGATTTATTAACCTACAGAATCGAGGATACTGTTTCACTGTCCGAGTACCTGGCTGAAAAGAAACTCTCCGTGGCCGGTTGGCAGGCTATTGGCGCTTGTATTCGAAAGTTTCACAAAGCACATATATATCATGCCGATCTTAATGCTCACAACCTGTTGCTGGATGACAATGAAAATGTCTATATGATCGATTTCGATAAAGGCCGTATTGATCAAAATTCTTGCTGGCACAGACCAAACCTGCAACGCCTGCGACATTCACTGGATAAACTCTCCAGACAAGATAGATCGTTTAATTTTTTTGATGATAATTGGATCGAGTTGGAAAGAGGCTATGCTAGTTAGGTTAATCGCTAATTTTCATTGCTAATCAGGGTCTTTATTAAGAAGCGGACAGAGTTGTTGTAATTCTGTCATGTAGCTATCAACAATATGTTCATGCTGTTTAACCAGCTGAGCACCATTTTCTCCCATATTTTTTATTTTCTCTGGCTCTGAAAGCATAGATAGCAGTGTTGTTGCTAGTGCTTGCTGATCTGTTACCTGGATAGCTGCTTCGGCCTGTAAAAATTGCTCGGCCTCCATTTGGAAATTCTTCATGTGAGGCCCAAAAATAACCGCTTTACCGGCCTGTCCCACTTCAATGATATTTTGACCACCAAACGGTTCGAAAGAGCCGCCCATGATGACAAACTGTGATTGACTAATAAAGCTCGCCAATTCTCCAAAGGTATCGGCAATATATATTTCTGTATCTTTACCAACAGAATCTTGCCGACTGCGAATGGCTATCTTGTTTGAAATACCCTGCAAATCATCTCGAATCTCATCAAGGCGTTGTATGTGTCGGGGCACGATAACGAGTAATGGTTTTGCGCCTGATATTGATAGCCAGGTTTTAGCAATTAATTTTTCTTCACCTTTTCTGGAAGAGGCAAGTAACACGTACGGCCGTGACAAACCTGAAGAATTAATCGTTGCCGAAGCTTTTACTGCATACTTGATATTACCAATAACTTTTACATGCTCGGGTTGTGCGCTAAAGGCTAGATATCGGTCAGCATCCAATTGTGAGCGGGCAAGTATGTGTGTTGCATATTGAATAGCAACATTAATCCAGTACCTAACCGTAAACCCAGTATTTATTGAGCGTTCAGAAAGCCGAGCATTGATAATGATATTGGGTATGCCATGGTAGAAAAAATATTCAAAATAATTAAGCCAGGTCTCTGTTTCCATGACCAGGCTGCATGTTGGATTCACGCGGGATAAATAGCTGTAAACCAGCCAGCGCCAGTCGATGGGCATATACCGATAACTGACCTTGTTTCCGAGCAGCTTCTCTGCCGTGTTACGACCACTGGGGGTATTCATGGTAAACAGGATTTTTATTCCCGGTTTTTTTTCAAGAATTTGTGTAACTAAAGGTGTGACCGCGTTTACTTCACCGATGGATGCCGCATGGATGATGAGGTCTGCTTTTTTTGAATTAACAAATGTTAACCGCTCAAGAAGGTATCGGAGTTGTTTATTTTTGATTGCGAGCCAGCTTGTATAAGCGGTGACAGGCAGACTTAGTAGGCAATGTAGTAGCGTGTATCGGAGTATATATTTATTGCGCCTTGGTTTATAGACTTGAGTTGTACCCCATGGTCGCGTCTTGAAACGACGGTGTCCCCAAAGATATTGCTCAGGTGCATCACGCACATGTTTTTCAATGGCGGCATTGACTGCCGATGCATCAACGACATCATGACTCTTGGTATCATCATTGGCAGGGAAGTTTTTCAGCATCGGGCCAAAAGATATGACGTAGCCTTGATTGCCCGGTAGACGTTTAGAATAAAATGGAACAACAGGTGCCTTGGTGACCTTGGCCAGACGAGTGGACATGGTCAGGGTGGCCGTTTCCACCCCCATAAATGGCGCAAACACAGAGTTTTGAATACCAAAATCCTGATCAGGGGCATACCAGATAATTTGTTTTTGTTTCAAAAGACGGATGATGCTTCGCATATCACTGCTGGCGACAAGTCCCTTGTTCATTTTGCTGCGGTTGAAGGCCATCACTGCTTCAAATAAAGGGTTTCGTGCAGGTTTGTACGTTGGAAAGACATTGTTGGCATGATAGGCCAGTAAACGGCCGCTGATTTCCAGGGTGGTATAATGTCCACCAAGAAGCAAAACACCCTTACCTAACTTTTCGGCCTCATGAAGATGTTCGGCGCCTTCTACGTGATACAACGGTTTAAGTTTGTCATCGCTTGCCCACCAGGCCCAGGCTGATTCAAGTAAAGCAATGCTGACCGAGTAGAAGCTCTCTCGGGTAATTTGGTTAATCTGTTTTTTATCATATTCGGGAAAGACCAGGCGCAGATTGGTGCGTGCAATACGACGTCGAGCTGGCAGCAGATGATAACTTAGCCACCCCAGCGTTTTACCCAGTCTCAACATCCAGGCGTAAGGCAATAGGCTGCTCAAATAGAGTAGGCCAATGCCTATCCAGGTCACCCAGTAAAAAGGGTTCAGGATAAAACGTAGTTGAAACGGTCCGGTTTGTTTTTGTGTCGAATTGCTGGGCATTGAATTGTCTGTATTCAAACGGTTTATGGGGAATGCTAGTAATTCTAGCGAATTAAACGAGATAATTCTTTAAACTGTGGATGGCTTGCATCACGTAACCACTCGAACAAGACTGATTCGGTATTGGCGATAATGGCGCCGGCATTGCGCATGCGTGCAAGGGCATTGTTGAAATTGTTTTTAGTCCTGGAACAAACCCCATCTTCAACAATCACAACAGTCTTATTTTGTTCGAGTAATTCCATGCAGGTTTGCAGGACACAGATGTGTGATTCCATACCGGTGATAATCCACTGATCCCGTACAGAGTTAGACAAAAGGGGATCTATTCCACTGGCCCCGCAACTGGAGAAACAGGTTTTTTCCAACACGGTCGTTTTTTCATTAGAGACGGTCAGCAACTCCGCATGGGTTGGACCCAGGCCCTGTGGGTATTGCTCAGTTCGAACAATAGGAATGTCGAGTTGGTTAGCCGCGGTTATCAGTGTCTTATTATTGCGCAAAATAATCTCAAGGATATTTGTCGGCATGGCGCCTGCCAGACGTTCCTGTATGTCAACAATGAGTAACTGGCTCTGTTCTGCTTTGACTAGTGTAGCCAGAGTAGCCAGTGTAGAAGGAGTGCTCGGCATCAGCTTTCAACTAGCTATTTTTGCCAGTTAGCCCGCAAGCCAGTTATTGATCAGGCTTACGTCTTCTTCTGTGAGTGTGCCCGCCGCCTGTTTAAGTTGCAGGGTATTGAGTATGTAACCATGTCGTGCCCGTATGTAATCTCTTTGTGCCCGATACATTTCTCTTTGCGAGTTCAGCACATCGACGGTGGTGCGGGTACCGACCTCGAAACCGGCCTGCGTTGCTTCCAATGCTGTTTGGGTAGAGCGCAGTGCCTGCTTGAGCGCTTTTACCTGGCTGATCGCAGAGATGACCGTGAGGTAACTGTTACGCACCTGGCGAATGGTGGCACGACGTTGCTGTTCATAGAGCGCTTTGCTGCGCTGATGATTTGCTGCTGCCTCCCGGCTTGCGGCACTGGTGCCCCCACCCGAATAAATAGGGATATTCAGTACCAGTGAAACGGTGCTGCCATCTTTTTCAAACTGGCCGAATTGGCCACCACTGCTTTCGAAATCAGTGTAATCCGCCTGAAGGTTAAGGGTAGGATAGTGCCCTGCTGAAGCTAACTCTCGACCTTCCATCGCCGCTTGCATCGCATTTTGTGCACTAAGTAACAGCAGGTTTCTGTCCAGGGCCGTGGTGACCCAGGTATCGATATCGGCCGGGTTGGGTGCGAGCAGTTGATGTTGCGCATTGACCTTCGATAGATCTCTATGCAGCTGCCCTGAAATTTCTCGTAAACTCTCGAGGCTAATATCGTAGAGTCGTTGTGCCTCAATTTCCTGGGACACGGCCTGGTCGTATCGAGCCTGTGCCTCGTGTACATCTGTGATAGCGGTCAAACCAACTTTAAAGCGTTGCTTGGCCTGGTCCAGCTGTTGAGCGATAGCCTTTTTCTCGGCGCCGGCAAACACCAGGTTTTCAGATTCAGACAACACATCAAAATAACGTTGGGCGACGCGTATAATTAAATCATGCCCGGCACTGCCATAGTTCGCCTCTGCCTGGGCGACCAGAGCGTCTGCCTGATCAATCGCATCAAAGCGTGATTTGTCGAAAATAGTTTGTGACAGGGTTAAGGAATAGGAGTCATTGTCATAATCTTCGGCGGTCGCGCCATTTCTGACTTCGTCGTAGACCTCGGTGTGAGAGCCACTCAGGTTTAACTGGGGCAGAATGCCCGCCATCGCCTTGGGGGATGCCTCTTTTGCGGCATTATATTCAGCGACAGATGCGCCGTATGACGGATCATTTTGTTTGGCGAGTTCGTAAACCTGAAGTAGATTGTCTGCGTGACTGGATAAGCTGGTCAGCAGCAATCCGCTTGCGATAATTATTCGGAAATTCATATTCATGTCCCTTAATTTATTCCCCAATTTATTCCCTTAGTAACGTTCCATTGTTGGGTCTACATCCAGGGCCCAGGCCTCGACACCACCCTCAAGGTTAATAACGTCATCAAAACCTTGCTGTTCCAGATAGTATGCGACTTGTCGACTGCGAATACCATGGTGGCAGATCACAACGGTCTCTTTATTCGGATCTAAATCATTAAGCGCAGTGGGTATTTGTTGCATTGGAATGAGGATGGAGCCATCGAGTTGGCATTTCTCATATTCCCAGGGCTCTCTGACATCAAGCAGCAGGGGGCGCTCGGTGCACTGATCGAGGTATGTCTTCAGCTCCGTGACTGAGAAACGACGCATCGACTTTCCGAAACGAACGTTTGTTTCAACTACAGGACAAAGCGGTCTGGCTGTTGCGCGTTGCGCAAAGGAGGCAGATCGGTTTCGAACAGGTTTTCGCAGTGGAATTCGTTATCACTTAATCGAGTGATGAGTTTGGCCTCCATTACGGGCGAGTCACCCTCGATGACGAATAATCGTCCACCTACTTTCAGGGATTCACGAAGGCTATCAGGCAGCAAAGGCAGGGAACCGGTTACGGCGATCACGTCATACGGGCCATGTTGTGGCCAGCCGGCGGCAGCATCGCCCTGCTCAATCGTCACATTGACGACATCGTCGTCATTGAGCTTACTGCGTGCATAATTTACGAAATCTTCATGAATATCAACACTATAGACATGGCGAGCAAGTTTGGCCAGTAATGCGGTGACGTAGCCACTACCTGTACCTATCTCCAGAGCCGTCTCTGTCAGTTTAACATCCAGTGTTTGTAGCATTCTCGCCTCTAACTTAGGCGACATCATGGCCTCACCATGAGCCAGAGGGATATTGATATCGGCGAAGGCCAGATTATGGAATCCAGCCGGGACAAATTCCTCGCGAGGCACATCGGCGATCAAGTTTAGTACCGTATTATCCAATACATCCCAGGGACGGATTTGCTGCTCAATCATGTTGTGGCGGGCCGTTTCTGTGCTCATCTCGCTCATAGCGTGATTCCTTATTATCATTTTATATGTGTCTGGCTAGGGTAAAGCAGTTTACTCCAACCAGGCAAGGTGATGGGCGCTGAAAATCCCTGGGGCTATATAAACAGGGTTTATTTCCCTTTTATACGACCGCCATGGATGGTGGAAGTACTGGAAATGCAGGAGCAATTTCCAGTAAACAGGGTTTATTTCCCTTTTATACGACCGCCATGGATCTGCACATGGGCAAGGATTGTTCCCGACAATCCTTTTGCATTTCCTCCATCCCTGGAGGTCAAGTGCTTATGCCGCGAAGCCCATGGACGGGCGAGAGCGGCGGGCGGGAGTACTGGAAATGCAGGATTTGAATATGGATGTTCTTATGTCGTGAAGCCCAAGGATGGGCGAAAGCGACTCAATTTCCAGTGAATAGGGTTTATTTCCTTTTGATACGGCTATCAGATTTGCAGAGCGTCGCCTGGCTGATATCGCCGCCTGAGCCTTATGGCATATTTGCTTAATTATGTAGATAATGGCCCAAATAATTGAGCTGGTAAATTACATTATGAATGTGTCCTTAGAAATTTCCATTGGCGAGTTTTTCGATAAATTAACCATACTTGAGATTAAGAAAAACAGAATAAAAGATGCTGAAAAGCTCGTTAATATTAATAATGAGCTGGGCTGGTTAAACAAATTGCTCGTAGAACAACCGTTCTCACGTAGCGATGTTGAACAAGAAGTTGGCGATCTAAAAAAAGTTAACGAAGCCCTCTGGGAAATTGAAGATGATATTCGTGAACAAGAGTCGCAGAAAAGTTTCGGTGATCGATTTATTGAACTAGCCAGATCGGTATATATTGAAAATGACAAACGCAGCAAGATAAAACGCGAGATTAACATGAAATTGGGCTCTGATTTCGTAGAAGAAAAATCTTACGAAGAGTATCAATAAAAACCAGGGTCGTTGATGTTATTTTCGATAACATATTTAAAAACAATTCGCGAGTCGAGTATTTTCAATGGCTAGCATCGCAGCAGTTATAATCGTTAAAAACGAATCAACCGTTCTAAGAGACTGCCTGGATAAATTATCCTGGGTAAATGAAATCGTTGTTTTAGACTCCGGAAGTAACGATGACACGCTTGAAATTGCGAAGGAATATACTCAGCAAGTTTATCAAGACGCTGATTGGCAAGGTTACGGCGTTCAGCGCCAACGAGCTCAGTTAAAGACGGAAGCAGACTGGATTTTAATGGTTGATGCTGATGAACATGTGTCTGATGAGCTTCGTTCAGAAATTCAAAAAATCGTACAAGAAAATAATCCATCTAATGTGTATGAGGTTCCCATTTTACCGTGGTGTTTTGGTCGGTTTATTCGTCACTCCGGTTGGTATCCAGCTTATAAAGTAAGATTGTATGCAAATAACGTTGCGAAGTATGGTCCTGAGCGCGTGCATGAAAAACTTTATTATTCGCAGGATGTTAGTGTTAAACAGCTTAAAGGCAATCTTTTGCATTATACCTACCGAGATCTTGAGCACTATTTAGTTAAGTCGGCAGGTTATGCACGAGAGTGGGCTGTACACCGTAAACAGTCGGGGAAAAGCGCTTCACTGATAAGCGGTGTATTGCA
>Ga0316206_1000462_pt1 | contig 54467 bp, 35 predicted proteins | sample 6monthpyrite_MG_FD_204942 | JGI IMG/M metagenome (GOLD analysis project Ga0316206, IMG submission 204942) | Microbial mat bacterial communities from mineral coupon in-situ incubated in ocean water Damariscotta River, Maine, United States -... | ecosystem: Environmental > Aquatic > Marine >...
CCCGCGAATACCAGAATGATCAGCCGTCGTCAGCACTCAGCACCCTTCCGCTGCTTCTCACCTACACCCTGAACTTCATGAGATATTCAACTGACGATTATTGACAGGTCCATCCATACCAGCAGCCTGTTGAAGGATGCTCGTTGCGAGACAAAGCCATCTTTGTCAGCGCAAGGAGGGCGAAGTCGAGGGCGCGGAGGCGGCCCTTTAGGGCCGCTGAGCGGGACTCGACGAGACAGGCGCAGCGATGGCAGAGAGGGCGACGTCGTAGTCGAGGATTCATCAACGGGCCGCTAACGCCGTGTCCGCGAGCGAAAGGCGCGGCCGAGCAGCGGAGTTGCGCCGAGCCAAGCCAGGCTGAGGGGGACGGCGATCCCCGCGATCCCGGCGATCCCGATGCCCAGGCTCGTCAGCGCGATGTGCAGGAGCGACCCAAGCGTGTCGCCAGTTCGGTAGACGAACAGGTCGATCAGGTTCTTGGCCTTGAGCTTCTCGGCGCGAGCGAGCGGCGTGAACAGCATCTCGCGCGCGGGCTTGGCGAGGCCGTAGTTCGTAACGCGGCGCACGACTTGGAAGGTCGCGAGAACGGCGTAGACGGGGAAGGCCCACAGGATGCCGAAGCCCAGCGCGAAGACCAGTGGCAGGCTGGCGAGGCACAGGCCGACGCCCGCGCGGCGGACTACGTGAAGCACGCAGAACAGCTGGACGACTAGCGTGGCGGCGCTGGTCATTTGGTCGAGCCACGCGAAGCGCTGGATGTCGCTGCCAAGGTCCAACGCGAGTGCATCGATGACGGCGCCCTGGATCAGGTAGGCCAGCGTGCCGGTGATGGTGTAGCTGAGGATGTAGCCGCTGATGCCAAGGAGGTACGGCGAGCGCGCGGTCAGCGCGAGGCCCTCGAACGCGGTACCGGGCAGCGGCTGTTCGGCTTGTGAGTCCGTGTCTTGTTTCGGGATGTGTTGCGAGGCGCGCGCGGCGAGCTCAAGCAGAACCGCGGCGGGCAAGAGGACATGCAGCGGCTCGTCGAGGCGCGTGGCGAGGAAGCCCGTGATGCTGGCGCCAACGAGACCGCCGAGCGAGCACGCTGCGGCGAACAGACCAAAGAGGCGGCCGGCGGCTTCGGGCGCGAAGGCCTCGCTGCAGAGGCTCCACAAAAGCGAGCCGATCAAGAGGCTGAAGATCGAGACCCAGACAAACAGCCCGTATCCAATACCTATGCGCAGGCCTTCGTCAATGCCAAGCGCGCTCGGGAAGACGACTAGGACAAGGTGGAAACCGATCAGGTTCAGCGCGAGGAAGCGGTAGATGCGCCGCGCGAGAACGTGCCGCGGCCAGCGTGTCGCGAGGCGGCTGAACAGCGGGTTTGCGAAGAGCGTCGCGACGACGGTCGCGATCATCAGCCACGGCAGGTCGCCGGCGCCGCGCGCGATGCCAAGCGCCTCGCGCACCGGGCGGATCATGTACCACGCGGTGAAGACCAGGAAGAACGCGAGGAAGCCGAAGTGCAGCGTGCGTTCTTCGCTGGCTTTGACCGGCGCGAGGCGTGAGAGGAGTCTCATGGCACGCCAGCCTACTCGGCGTGCCGCGCTCATTGATGCCTGGCGGCACGGCTCATGTAAATCAAACACGAGAGTCGTGGCACTTGAGCGGGGCTCCCGTTCCAATCAGGGCATGCGAAACACCACCTCCCGGCGTCAGTTTCTCCGCGCAGGTCTCGCTGCGCCGTTCCTTGGCCCCGTGCTGTTTGCGGCTCAGGACTTGAAGCCCGCGGCACCGCGCTCGGGGCGCAAGCTCTTGGTGCTGGGCGGCACGCGCTTTCTTGGGCCGGCGATTGTCGAGTACGCCGTGGCGCAGGGCTTTGAGGTCACGCTGTTCAACCGCGGCAAGTCGAACCCGGACATGTTCCCAGGTCTCGAGAAGCTGCGCGGCGATCGGAACACGGGCGACCTTGCGGCGCTCGAGTCGGGCAAGTGGGACGCGGTTGTCGACACGTCGTGTTACCTGCCAAGCCACGCGCGCGAGGCGGCCGCCGTGTTGAAGGATCGGGTGGGGCACTACGTGCTGATCTCGACGATCTCGGTGTACGGCGAGAGCGAGGGCGACACCGTCGACGAGGACTCACCGGTCGGCGAGATCACGGAAGAGAACATCGCCAAGGTGCAGACGATCGGCGACGTGATGAAGGACGGCGGCGTCTACTACGGGCCGCTGAAGGCGCTGTGCGAGCAAGCCTTGGAAGAGCTGATGCCCGGGCGCGTGACGAGCCTGCGGCCGGGTGTGATCGCGGGCAAGGACGACCCGTCGGACCGCTTGCCGTATTGGGTCGTGCGCTGCCACGAGGGCGGTGAGGTCTTGTGCCCCGGCGATCCCGACCAGGACTTTCAGTTCACCGACGTGAAGGACCTTGGGCGTTGGAGCGTGGACTTCGCGATGGCGAAAACCGCGGGCATCTTCAACGCCGTCGGCTTCGCCGGGCGCGTGTCGCTGCAGGAGTTTTTACATGGCTGCAAGATCGTGCTGGGTAACACAAAGACGAGCTTCACTTGGTGCGATGAGGAGTTCCTCCTTGAGAACGAGGTGCACCCGTTCAGCGAGATGCCGTTCTGGTTGCCGGCCGCGTGGGCGCATCACTATGCCACCGAGCGCGGCGTGGCGGCAGGCATGACGTTCAGCCCGATCGCGGACTCGATCCGCGACGTGATCGAGTGGCACCTCGGCACGCGCGGCGAGGGGTACGAGTGGCGCTACTACGGCATGGGCCGCGAGCGCGAGGCCGAGCTGCTCGCGAAGTGGCATGCGCGCGGCGACGAGCCCGAGAAACCCGCCGAGGCAGCGAGCGAGTCCGAGCCAGCGGCGCCGGCCGAGTAGCAACAAGTTGCCCCATTCGGGCTGTAGGGCTCGAATGGGGCACTTTATGCCTACCGAGGACCTCTACTCGGGGAAGTAGCCTGAGAACTGGATACGGGAGCTGAGGTCTTCGTGCCGCGCAAAAGCGAGCAGGCCCGCTATGGGGTCGGATGGAACTTCCCCCCGCGCGAAGAGGATGATTGGAGCGGTCGACCACTTCTTTGCGGCCGCGACGAGGGCATCCGAGAGATCTTGGCTCATGCCTGATTGGATCTCTTGGTGCGTCCTCTGCAACACAGCCCCATCGGGCGTGACCAACTTGATGCCACTTATCGACGCGTACAGGTTGATCCTGGGCGCGGGCTCTTGGCCTTCTTCAACTGCGACATCCGCATCGAGGGGAAGCGGAACCGAGAACAGCTGGCCCGGCTCCTTGTCGGTCGAGCCGAAGTTGAACTGCGCCTTCACGATCGCGATGTCGCGGCGCCCAAACTGCTGGTAGACAAAGAGCGCACGGCGGAAGGGTGTGGTCATCGCCATCGAGATCAACACGGACTCGTCGGCGATCATGAAGTTGCTGCCTTCGGCGATCGGCTTGTGCTTCAGGGCCTTCGCGCGCTTGACGAGCTCCGCCCGAAGAGGCTTGAGGTCGATCGAGTCCGCGGCGACGAGGACCTTGCCGTCGATCGAGATGGTGCCCTTTTTGTCGATGTGAATCGTGAAGGCTGGGTCGGGGAGGGGGGGATCGGAGTTGAACTCGGGCTCTCCGATCTCTACGTAGAACGGCTCGAGCTTGCCGTCGATCTCCATGTACCCGCCGAACTCGCCCGGCCCTGTATAGGAGTCGTCCTCGGGAGCTTCCAGGTAACCAAGCGCAGCAAGCTTCTGGTTGAGGGAGTCCTCTTCGGATTCAAGCGGCTCCTCTGGCTCGACGGGCTCCTCCGCATAACCAAGTGCTTGGAGTTTGTCAGCGACCTCATCCGTGTTGTCGCCTCCCAAGTAACCAAGGCCCCTAAGCGTTTCCCCGTCACTCTCCTCGAGACCGGTTTGCCAGCGCAAGCCGCTTGCAGCGGGCGGACCCGAGTCAACGTACCCAAGTCCTCCGAGCGCCTTCGCAGCGTCGCCGGAGACAAGCGTTTGGGCCGTGCCTCGCTGGACAGGAATGCGATCTGACATCGAAGCCAAGCCGCCCTGCCCGTCGCTGTAGCTGCCCTCGAAACCGATGTCGACGAAGCCCGCCGCGATCACTTGGTCCAAGACCGGGACCACATCTGCGTACACCGCACCTAGTTGGGGCCGGATCGTGACTTTGCGCTCTGGGTTCACCGGAACCGTTTGGCTTAAGAACGAAGCAAGAGACGCTTGCCCCATCGCATCACTCGCGAAGGGAACGCCTGCTGCGACGCACTCAGTCTCGCGCCCGACCCAGACCGAGGGGCCCTTGTGGCCCGACTCGAAGAGGATCGTCGGCTCGCCTCCGTTGAGACCCGTGTGGTAGCGCACTCCGGGTTTCGTCACGTGAATCAAAAGGGCGAGCTCGGAGGTCGTGTCCGTCACGTTCGCGAGCGCCGTCTCGACAAGCTGAACGTCAGGCGCAGCCGCGTCTTCGCCAGGGCTCGTGGCCTCCAGCGTCGTGGCGCGCGGGCCCGCGCAGGCAAGCACGGCGAGCGCGGCGATGCCCAGCGCGGCCGTGGTCACCACGCGGCGCCGGCGAAGCGGTTTCGTGGGCTTAGCGAGGGCGCGCTCGACGCGGTGAACAAGTTCGGACGGGGTTGCGGCCATGGCGGCACTCCAGGTGGGTAGGGCGGGGCGCGAGTAGCGCTCCGCAACGGTGGCGAGACAGCGGGCGAGGGCGAGGCCATCGCCCGTTTGCAGGACGGCGCCTTCGTCGCAGAGAAGCTCGGCGTCTTGGCGCATGCGCACAATCGCGAGGCGGATCAGCGGTTGGAAGGGAAAGACGATCTGCAGCGCCATGGCGAAGAGAAGCCAGGCGCCATCGCGGCGTCTTAGGTGTTCGACCTCGTGGGCGAGCATGGCGGTGTGGCTTGTCTCATCGAGCTCTTCAAGTGCGTAGGTCGGCACGCAGATCGCGCGGCGGCTCAGCACAAGCGGCGACGCGATGCGATCCGATTCATAGAGCGCGACGCCGGGCGCAAGAGCCCGCAGCCCGGAAAGCAGTGGTCCGCGTGGGACGCGCGTTTTTGTAGCCAGCGTGCGGCGCAGCTTGGCGTGTTGGAACAAAAAGTGCGCAAGCCCGAGCGCGACGGCGACAAGCCAAACGAGGAGAAGGCTCGGCGCGAGTCTTGTGACTTTCGACACAGGCTGCGTGCTTGACGCTGCGGCCGCCATCGTCGCGGATTCAAGCGATGAGGCCACCGCTTCGGAGCCGGTCTTGGTGCTCGGCTGGGCGTCCGGCAAACCGGCGAGCCCGAGGCCGCCGGGGACTTCGAGGCCTAGGACCCTGGCCTGGGCGCCGGACTCGTGCGCGCCCATCGAGCGGCTTGGTGTCGCGTCGCTGAAGTGAATCGCGAGCGGCCCGCTGGCGACTTGGGTTTGCAACGCGGTTGTGGCGAGTGCGCCGACAAGCGCACCTTTCCACACGAGCTCGCGCAGCGCGGGCGCATGCGACGCGCGCGTGAGCAGCCACGCTGCGGCAAACAGCAACGTGCTGTGGATCGCGTACGTGGCGAAGAGCGCCAGGACCTCGAGGTCGGCACTCGATGAGGCCGAGGAGACCGATGAGAGGAAGGAGAGCATCACGACTTGCCTCCGCCTTTGCTGTGCGCCTCGCGCTCGGCGATGAGCGCCTTCACGCGCTCGAGGTCGCCGGTCGCGATCTCTTTGGTCGACAAGAGGTGGTGCACCAAGTGCGAGACGTCGCCCTCGAACAGATCCGCCGCGAGCTCATCGACTTTGGCGGCGCGTGTCTCCTCGCGGCCGATCAGTGCACGATACACGTAGCCGCGCCCTTCACGCCGGCGCGCGACGGTGCCGCGCTTCTCAAGTCGGGTGAGCAGCGTCGCAACCGTGGTCGGGGCCAGGTGCCTGTCGGTGGCGAGGCGCGCAACCATGTCGTTGACGCTGGACTCGCCCGCATCCCAAAGGATGCGCAGGATGGCGAGCTGCAAGGAGGTCAGCGGTGAGGAGTCTTTCATGCCGAAAGGTCAGTCAGGGGCCTTGGAGTCGGTTGTCTACACCTGTAGTACTACAAGTGTCGGCATCCGTAACGCGGGACCTGGAAATTCCTTAGAAGGCCCCGTGGGTCGGCCTCTCTTCCCTATATAACGCGGGCTTCTCCCCCCAAACCTCCAGTTCGCGGTAGATTTGAGCCGAAGCAAACTCCTCCAGTCCCCCCCGGATCAAACTTCGGGGTAGGATTTGGCGCCCGAACTGCCCATCGCCGGACCCCCTCCCAAAACTGCCGTGAAAGTCCTCCATATCACCCGCACTCTGCCCCAGGAAATGCTGGGCCCCATGTATCTCAGCCGCGCCGTCAAGGATGCTGGCCACGAGATGAAGTGCATTCTGGTGCCAGATCCGCTCTGGCTGAAGAAGATCAAGGACTACAAGCCGGATGTGATCACGTGGTCGCTGATGACGGGTAACCACAAGGCGATCTTTGATGTGAACCGCATCCTGAAGTCGAAGATGGACTTCTTCTCGCTGATGGGTGGCCCGCACGTGACGTTCGTGCCGGACTGCGTCAAGCAGCCGGAGATCGACGCGGTGTGCCTTGGTGAGGGCGAGCTTGCGATCGTTGAGCTTCTGGACAAGATGGAGGCGGGCGAAGACATCCGCAACATCGAGAACCTGGTCTTCGCCGACCCGGACGCGCCGGACGGCATGCATCGCAACCCGCTGCGGCCCTTGATCCAGGACCTGGACGCACTCGGCTTCCCCGACCGGTCGCTGCTGTACGACGCCGGCCCGATCTACGCCAACAGCCCGCGGAAGGTCATCGTGACGCAGCGCGGCTGCCCGATGATGTGCAGCTTCTGCTTCCACCACGCGTGGAAGCGCACCTACGGTGCGACGAACAAGCAGTACGTGCGCAAGCGGTCGGTTAGCCACGTGATCGCCGAGGTGCAGGACATCCGCTCGAAGTACCCGCTGGACTTCGTGCACTTCCTGGACGACATCTTCAACCTGAAGGACTCGTGGCTTGAGGAGTTCGCCGACCGTTGGCCCAAAGAAGTGGGCCTGCCGTTCGACTGCATCTTGATGGCGAACATCGTCAAAGAGAAGCAGATCAAGGCCCTGAAGCGCGCCGGTTGCGTCTACGCCCGGATCGCATTCGAGGCGGCGAGTGACTTCGTGCGCAACACCGTCTTCCGCAAGAACACCGAGGTCGAGCAGCTGCGCAACGCGGCGCGCTGGATCAAGGAGAACGACATCCGTCTCGGTTCGCTGAACATGCTCGGCGGCCCCGGCGGCACGATCGACGACGACTTCGAGACGATCAAGCTGAACATCGAGTGTGGCGTGGACCACCCGCTGGCCTCAATCGTCCAGCCGTACCCCGAGTTCGACCTGAACGACATCACGGAAGGCCTTGGTGTCGCCGTGGCGGAGTACGACGACTTCCCTGCGAACTTCAACCGCGAGGCGACGATCCAAGTCGAGGACAAGGATCAGATCGAGAACCTGCACAAGTGGTTCCCGATCCTTGTGCGCTTCCCGAAGCTCTTGCCGTTTGCTCGTAAAACGCTGGGCAAGAAGTGGCTGAACAAGCCGCTGCTCATCATGTACATGCTGTACTCCGAGTGGCTCGTGACCGAACAGAACGTGATCTACAACAAGGCGCAAGGCATCCGCAACCCGCTGAAGTGGGCCCCGATCGACTTCATCGGCCGCGTGATTGTGAAGGGCGTGATCCGCGTCTTCTCGGTCTTGGGCGTGAAGTTCGTGCACCGCTGGGCCACGAAGCTCGAGATGGGCGACGAGCGCGTGCAAGCGCACATGGAGTAACGTACCGAGCCAGGCTCAAAGTTAAACACTTTGCAGTACGAGGGGAGCGCTTCCGATCGAAGCGCTCCCCTCGTACTGCAAAGTGTTTAACTTTGAGCCTGGCTCGGTACGTTACGCCCCTCTTGTCGTTGATGCCGAACCGGCCACCCTTGCGCACGGGCCACGGCAAGACAAGGGCGTCGTGCGGCGCGTGTTCCTAGAGAGCAGAGCGAAGGGTCAGAGGCGGGGCCGTGGCGACGGATGAGCTTCGAACTTCTCGGGGTAAACCCCGGCGTCCAACTCGCGGAGACGATTGGCGGTGAGTTCCTGCGCCTGAGTGAGATCGGCCGGGCTCGTTGGCGATAGGCTGGTTGGCATGGCGATGATTCGAACGCTGCTCTTGCTGGCTGCGCTTGCGATCTGCGCGTGTATCACAGCGCGGGATTCGAGCGGCTGGCTCGGTGAAGCTCGGGCTGCGAGAGCCGACCGGGCTTGTCTTGAATGCCACCAAGAGGCTGCCCATGACATGCAAGCTTCGGGGCGGCATCGGGAGCAAGGATGCCTGACTTGCCATGCCCCGCATGCCGCAGGTGAGCCGGCTGTTGCGGCGAAGGACTGCGCCGAGTGCCACGCGGATGTGGTCATGGAGTTCGCACTGCCCTTTAAGCATCCCGAGCCCGAAGGTTGCTTGACCTGCCACTCGGCGCACGGGGCTTCCCGGCTCGAGATGCGCGAGGCGCTACGCGAGGAGACCTGCGTCGAGTGCCACATTGAGTACAAGGGCCCGTTCTTGTTCGAACACGAAGGGCCGCGCGGGGAAGCCTGCATGGGCTGTCACCAACCCCATGGGGCATCAAACCGCAGGTTGTTAAACTATGCCGACACGCGCTCCTTGTGCATGAGCTGCCACCTGACGCTGGAGGCGGTTCACATCCAGAACCCTGGGGCGATCTTCAAGGACTGCCTGCTTTGCCACACCGAGGTGCATGGCTCGAACTGGAGCAGGGAGTTCTACCGGTGAGCTTGGCCGCGCTGTTCTTGGTGCTCCAGCAGAGCCCACCGGATCAAGGCCAAGATGATGCTGGCGACTACTCGCTGACTGGCGAGGTCGCTGTGGGGCAGCACTTTGTTGGGCGCCGCGGCAATGTCGAGGAGTTCAAGGCCGAAGAGGCGCTCGACACAGGGCTCTTCCTACGCAGCTTTCGGCTGGAGGCGGAGCGCAAGAGCGACGCGGCGCTGCTGGACTCTTTCGAAGTGATTGCTGAGGGCTTGGGCGAGCCCGAGGAGCATGCGCGATTTGCGGCCGAGCTGGATCACTGGCGCGCGAGTGGGCGCTACTTCCGGAGCCGATTCACGGGTGTCACGACTTCAGATCAGCACCCCTTTGATATTGAAAGACATGGGGCAAGCCTTGGTGTCGAGCATGCAGACATCGACACGCGCATGGGGGTCGAGTTGAGCTGGGTCGACCGCCGCGGTTTGGCGATTGGCACGCGCAGCGTGGACTTCGGATTTGTTGCAGGCTTTCCTCGCCTGACTCGTGACTGGGAGCTTGCGGCGCGCAGCCACTTCGACCGGGACCTCGGATGGGCAGAGCTGAGCTGGACGATTCAGGCGGCCCGCTTGACGACGAATGACGACCTGAGCTTCACGCTCCCGTCGCCGAGCTTCCCCGCGGCGGACGTGAGCGAAGAGTTCGCTGCGGACACACGCGGGAACTCGTTAGGGTCAAGCATTCGTCTGACGCATGCGACAGACGATGGGCTTTGGCGCCTTGATGGTGGCGTCTCTTTGTCGCGCAACCACCAGGCCGGCAACTCGACTGGGCATGAGACGGGCTTCTTCTTCGACCCCTCGCTGCCGTTCATCAAGGACTCGACGGGCAAGCTTGCGAATCACCTGGACGCGTGGTCCGTTGACCTTGGGGCGACACGGATTTTGTCGCCCGAGGCCGAGGTCTATCTGAGGCTGAAGCATGAAGATGTCCGCGCGGTGGGGCACCTTGATCGCGTGTCGACTCTTGACGAGCTGATGGGTGATCCGCCCAGCGTCTATGCGGCCCAGGACTTAGCCAAAGAGCGGACCCGTCGCGACACTCTGGAGCTCGGTTCGCTGGTGGACCTTGCGGACTCGACAACGGCCGAGCTGAGTGTGAGCTTGGGGCGCGAGGACCTGTTTGTTCTTGAACAGATCGAAGGCATGACCACGCGCTTTTTCGACGATAGCTTGTTGGATTACGGTGCAGACGGAACGCTGGATTGGGATCTCTCGGATGGTTGGGACACCAACTTCTCCGCTGGCTTCGGCAGGCGGCCCACCGAGACGGCACTCGCAGGGCCGTCATTCACCTTTCGCGACCAGCGCTCTTACTACCTGGCTGCGGGCGCTCGGTGGAGGCCGGCGGCCGAGTTCGACTTGACGCTTTCGGCTCGCCATGACGGACTTGAGAGCACGGCATTTGACGCGAACGAAGAGACCGAGCGCCTGTCGCTGTCTGGATCTTGGAGGCCCGCCGAGGACCTCAGCCTTCAGGCGAGTTACTCGCACACGAGCTTTGATTTGAGTTCGGAGACGAGCTTTGTCTTCGTGGATCCGATGACGGGCACGAGTACCGTTCCAGCGACGGTGACGTATCAGAGCATCGAGCGCATGGCCTCGGCGGCGTTGCGTTGGCAGGCGGCTTCAGCGTTTCAGCCGGCGCTTGTGCTGACCCGCGTGGAGACGAGTGGGTCGAGCGCCTTTGTGCTGAGCCATGTCGCGGTGCAGCTTCCGTACTTGATGGATGGCGGGCGGGAGCTTGGTGTGGAGCTGGCGCTGATCGACTTCGATTCGACGGGGGTGCTTGCGTCGAGCGCGTACGAGGCGGGGATCTTCACGGTCTACCTGCGCCAGGGTTTCTAGTCCACCCAAGCTTCGAGTGTCGCGCGGACGCCACCCTCGAGGCCTTCGAGGTCGTAGCCACCCTCGAGGCAAGCGGCGAGTCGGCCGCCAGCGTGCTCGCTGGCTAGGTCGGCAACAAGCCGCGCCATGGCGCCGAAGCCAGCCGATGTGAGCTTCATTCCGCCGAGCGGATCGCGCTCGTGGGCGTCGAAGCCGGCGGAGACAAGCACGAGGTCCGGCTCGAAGTGGGCGACCGCGGGGATCAGGTCGGACTCAAAGAGCGCGAGGTACTCGGCATCGCCAGAGCCCGCGGGCAAGGGCCGATTGAGGGTTGCTCCACGACCGGCATCGAGGCCGACCTCGTGGCGCGTGCCGGTGCCGGGGTAGAGCGGGGCTTGGTGAACGTTGAAGACGAAGACCTCGGGCCGGTCCTCGAAGCCGTGTGCTGTGCCGTTGCCATGGTGGACGTCCCAGTCGACGACGAGGATGCGGCGCGCGCGCCCCGTGGCGAGCGCGTGCTCGGCGGCGACGGCTAGGTTGTTGAAGATGCAAAAACCCATCGCGCGGTCGCGCTCGGCATGGTGGCCGGGGGGGCGCACCATCGCGAAGGCGCGGCGAGCGTCGCCGTCGCAGACGGCCTCGACGGCCTCGATCGCTGCGCCCGCCGCGATCAGCGCACAGTCGACCGAGTCGGGCGAGAGCCGCGTGTCGGGATCGAGCTCGGCGGCGACTCCCGCAAGGCAGTCGATGCTTTCGAGGTACGCGGGGGTATGGAAGCGCTTGAGCTCGTGCCACTCGGCGCGGCGCGGTGACGCGAGGCGCACCCCCGCGATGGGTTCGCGCTGGAGGCTTTCGAGCAGGTGCGCCAGCCGCGCTGGCCGCTCGGGATGTGCGGCGCCCGCGTCGTGGCGCGTCAGGAACTCGTCGGTCAGAATCAGCATGGCCCCACCATACTCGCAAGGTCCCGCAAGTTGGTGGGGCTCCACCGGCCACGCGAGCAGCGATGCCCCAACGGCGATGCAAGTTGCCGACCAGGGCCGGCCGGGAGGCCGCCCGCTGCCTCGGCACGGGTTAACCCGCGCATACGGATCAAAGGCTTGTTGTGAATTGCTGGCTGTGCCGGTGAATCGTCGCCAGCTAGACCCACTGTCCGGCGAACGGCTCTAAACTCGACCACTCGATTTCCGCAAGGAAGGTCAGCTCCCACTCCACTCCTCAGCTTGCATCATGTCCAAGAGATTGCTCCTCGTCGGCGCCTTCCTTCTCGCCGCCTCTCCACTCGCCTTCTCGGACCGCGTCATCACGATCGACGGTCGTCAGCTCACCGTGAACAAAGCGCGCGCCGAAGGCGAGGGCTACCGGCTTGAGTTTCCCCACGGGACGATCACGCTGCAGGACGGCAGTCTTGTCAAGGCGGTCGAGATCGAAGGCGACATGTCGGACTACGTACCGAAGGACGATAGGGAGCGCGACTTCCTCGAGAAGGGGTTCGTTCGCTATCACGGCAAGTGGATGTCGAAGCGCGGCTACGAGACCGAGCTCGCCAAGGAGGCCAAGGCCAGCACGGAGGCGGCCGACGAAGCGGCCGCGTATTCCGAGTGGAAGAATGCGCTCGAGATCGAGACGAAATACTTCCGCCTGCGCTCAAACACTTCGCCCGAGCTGATCGAGTACTACGGCAGGCTCCTCGACGCGTACTACAAGCTGATGAACAAGCGCGTGGGGATCAGTCCAACGCCGACCATGCGCGGCTTGAAGCTGCGCGTGAACATCTACAAGAGTCGCGAAGAGTTCACCAAGCGAACCGGCATGGCGCCGGGCGTTGCGGGGTTCTTCATGCCGCAGGGGAAGACCTCGAATCTGAACTTCTATCACGACTACCCGGACCCCTCGACCAGCCAGTGGATCGCGCTCCACGAGTGCACGCACCTCCTCACCTTCTTGATCGATCAGCAGTTCCGCCCGCAGATCTGGATCAACGAAGCTGTCGCCGACTACTTCGGCAGTGCGGACATCACCGAGGACAAGCGCGGGAAGCTGACCATCACACCCGGCAAGCTGCAGACCGACCGGGTTCTGACGGTGCAGCAGGCCATCAAGGACGACAAGGCGATCCACCTGAAGAATCTGTTCAACCTGGAGAAGTCCGAGTTCCAGGCCTTCCAGTACGCGCATGCCTGGTCGTTTGTCTACTTCTTGAACAACGGCAACAAGGGGAAGTACGCGAAGGGCTTCACGAAGTTCTTCAAGGACCTCTACACGCTGAAAGGCGTCGTGTCGGAGAACGTGGCAAGCTACGGCCAGACAGGCATGGGCAAGCAGGTGAAGCCGGATGACATCCGCGACCTGCTGCTGAAAAAGATCAAGGTCAAGGACCTCGATAAGCTCGAGACCGAGTGGCTCGCGTTCATCGCCGCCATCCCCATCAGTGCGCCCGAGGCGCGGCTGAAGCGCGGAATGCGCGCCTCCATGATGGGCGACTTCGATGCCGCGCTCGAAGACCTTGATGCTGCGATCGAGGGGGGCATCTCGGATGCGCGCGCGTTCGCGAGTCGCGCGGCGGCGCTCTCGTACAGCGGCAACACGGAGAAGGCGTTGGGGGACATCGAGCGCGCGATCGAACTCGATCCGCTGAACGCTGAATACCGCTTCGACCGTAGCCACTTCCTGCTGGACATGCCGTCCTTCTACAACATGCAGCAGATGCGCTCGATGCTGATCGAAAAGGACAACATCGGCGTGGCCCGAGAGGCGGCGGGACTCGCGGCGGACCTGGATCCGATGAACAAGTTCTATGCAACGTGGGTCGAGACGATCGCCGAGTAGAACGATTCGTGGATACTCCCTTGAGCCTCGACGCTCGCCTTGCGGCGGCACGCAAGGCCGAGCGCTGGCTCGAAGCGTATCGCTTACATCCTGAGGTCTTTGGCGCCTTTGAGGCTGCTGAGGACCCAAGTGGCCTCACAGCCACGCGGCTGGCCAAACACGTGGGTCTGGCCGGTCAAACCGTCCTCGAAGTCGGCGGTGGAACGGGCTGGTTGACGCGGCGTGTGGCGCATTTCGCCAAGTCGTACATCGTGGCAGAGCCAAACCCGCACATGCAGGCGGTCGGGCATGGTCAGCGGGCCTTCGCATCCGCCGAGGTGCTTCGTGCGCGCGGCGAGTTGCTTCCGCTGCAGACGGGCAGCATCAACTCGGTGCTGGCGAGTTTTGTGCTGCTCGACTTGGTGCCCAAGTTGCGCCAGCGCGTGCTCGAGGATGCCGCGCGCGTGCTGGCACCTCGCGCGGGGTCGGCCGTCTGGGTGATCGAGAACCACGGAACTGGCGAGTATCAAGAGCTGCGCGGGATCGCGGATCGAGAGGCCGGGCTCGGCGAGGTGCGACCGCTTGTCGACGAGCTGGGCTTCGAGCTTGTGGACGTCGTCGAGACCAGCCTGGACTTCGACTCGGAAGCCATGGCAACAGGCGTGCTGGGGACGATCCTCGGCAAGGCCGTGCGCGCGAAGCTCGAGGCGCGGCCGCGCCGGCGCCTTGGGCTGAACCTGGCGATTCTTCGCTGGACGCCGTAGCCGGTCTCGTTGTCAGTCGGGCTCGTCGTCTGGGAAGCGCGGCGTGATCGCCACGTTACGGTAGCGCACCAGGTTGCCGTGGTCTTGCAGCATCAACGGACCGTACTCGACGGCGTCCCTGCCGCTTGCGCTGCCGGTGGGCGCGGGGACCTCGATGTCGTCCTGGATCAGGGTGCCGTTCAGGTGCGCGGTGATGCGCGCGTTCTCGGTCACGTTGCCCTCCTTGTCGAAGCGCGGCGCGGTGAACTCGATGGCGTAGTGCTGCCACTCTCCGGGAGGCAGGCTCGCGTTTGTCAGCGGCACGGCCACGTTGTAGATCGCGCCGCAGGTGTTGAGTCCGGCCTCGAAACCAAAGCTGTCCAGCACCTGCACTTCATAGAGCCCTTGCAGATAGACGCCGCTGTTGCCGCGCGCTTGACCCATGGCATCCGGCATGACGGGACACATGAAATCGAGTTCGACCAAAGAGTCACCAAACAGCACCTTCGTGATGATGTTGCCGGTGCCGGGGGCCACTTCGATCGCACCGTCGTCGAGTCGATGCCACTCGGCGGGGCGACCATCGAGGTGGCGCCAATTCTCAAGCCCGGCCATCATGCTGAGCGCCGGTAACGGAGCGATCGTGGCTTGCGACGTGCAACTTGTGGCGAGGGCGACGATCGCAAGAAGAGAGGTGAGCGTTCTTTTCATCGTCGCAGGGTAGCAACCCAAGCATTCCGAGCGCAGCCGGAATGTGGGCGAAGGCCGTTTGAGCTAAGCTGTTTGGATGCTGGACTCCCCTCGAATTTGTTGGCGCGTGCTCGTGCCACTTCTCTTCCTCGTGGCGGCCTGTGCTCGTAGTGAGCCCGGGACCCCAGCCCCGACTCCAGAGGCGCTTGCCGGCGAGGCGCTCGTTGCAAGCCACGGGTGCGTGAACTGCCACTCGGCGCCCGCGGGCGTGCTGCCGCGTGTTGCCGCGAACGCCGCACCGAGCCTCGCGCGCGTCGCAAGCCGCATGACCTTCCCGGGCATCGCGAACCGCATTCTCGCGCCGCGCTCAGGAGCTACCGGCGGCCCCCTGTGCGCAGCGAATGCAAACGAGGCCGAGGCCTTCGCCTTGGCCAAGTGGTTGACCGCGGGCGACGAGTTCGTCACCACCGAAGCGACCGAGGTCCTGCCGCACGAGATCGAAGCGGGGCGGCGGCTGTTCGATTCAATCGGATGCCGAGCTTGCCACGACGGCGCGGACCCGAAGGGCGGCATCGACGTGGTCGAGCTGGCGGGAGAGGTCTCGATCCCGTCGCTGGCAACCGAGCTGGTGCGCGCTGGCGACCATCCCAACTTCGCCCTGAACGAAGACGAGGCGCGCAGGCTTGCGGTGTTCCTTCTTGCTGGCGACCGCGTGACGTTTGAGCGCCAGCGTGGCCTGCGCTTCGAGTACTACGAAGCCGACGACTTCCCCGGGTCCGAGCCCGATTGGGATGCGATGCAGGCGGTCACGACAGGGCTGACGAACACGATCGGCGTCGAGCTCGCCGAGCGCGAGGATCAGTTTGGGATCCGCTTGACCGGCGCGGCGTCGGTGCCGGTGGATGGGCTCTACACGTTCTTCCTGACAAGCGACGACGGCTCGTACTTGGATCTTGCTGGCACGCGCGTGATCGACCACGGCGGGCTGCACGGTGACTGGACCAACGAGGGCACGATCGAACTGACTGCCGGCGCGCACCCGATCGTCTTGAGCATGTTCGAGCGCACAGGCGGTGAGGCACTGAAGCTCGAGTTCGAAGCGCCCGGCGTCGAGCGCCGCGAGTTCGCGCCGGACGAGCTGTTCTTCGATCGTGCGGAGTTCAAACCCGAGGTGGTGTTCCCCGGTGCGCGCATCAAGGACGCGCGCGCTCTGACGCCGGACGAAATGCGAAGCGGGGCCGAGGGCGGCGCCGAGCTGTTCACAGCCAAGGGTTGCGTGGCGTGCCACGCCGGCCCGGGATTGAAGCGCCGGGCGGGCACGGCGAAGCCGCTCGTTGAGCTGCGCTCGGGCGCGGGTTGCTTGCCCGCGGCAGAAGCGAGCGTTGCCGACGGACTCGCTCGCTATGCGTTCCTGGATGCGAGCCGCAGCGCCTCGGCTACCGAAAGGAGCGCGCTTGCCGCGTACCTCGACACGGACGCCAAGCCCCAAGGCGCGCTCGAGGCGAGCGATGTACTCGCGCGCGAGCTGCCGCGGCTTGGCTGCCTTAACTGCCACGAGCGCGACGGTCTCGGCGGGCCTTCCGAGACGGCACGCCCTTACTTCGACCAGAACTACGCTGGCGATGACCTCGGCAAAGAGGGGCACTTCCCGCCGGCACTAACCGGCGTCGGGGCGAAGCTGCGCACGCTTTGGCTGGTGGAGGTGATTGCGAAGGGCACCCGCGGCGGCGCCGGCGTGCGGCCCTACCTCAAGACCGAGATGCCCGCGTTCGGGCTCGACGCCGCCACGAAGCTCACGGTTGCCTTCGGCGGGGCCGACAGGACTGTGAGCACTGTGACCGAGCCGCCCTTTAGCGAGGAGTCGATGGAGCTCGGCCGCAAGCTCGTGGGCACCGGCGGCTTCAGCTGCATTGTCTGCCACGAGGTGGCCGGCAAGCCGAGCCTCGGGATCCCGATGATCGACTTAGCCGCGACGCCCGAGCGGCTGAACTACGAGTGGTTCCAGGACTGGGTGCGCGAGCCGACCGCGATTCGGCCGGGGACGCGCATGGCCGGCTTCTGGCCGGGTGGCAAGTCCGCGCGCACGGACATCTTGGGCGGCGAGGCCGAAGCGCAGATTGCCGCGATCTGGACGTACCTCTCGCTGGGGGTGGCGATGCCACTGCCGAACGGTTTGAACATGGACCCGGCGGCGTACGACCTGGAGCCGCACGGCCGGCCGATCTACCACGCATGCTTCTTGGCGGGCGCGAGCGCGCGCGGCTTGGCGGTGGGTTTTCCCGCGCGCAAGCACTTGGCGTTCGATCAGGACAACGTGCGACTCGATGCGCTCTGGTACGGCAGCTTCGTCAACGCAGCCGACACGTGGGACGGCCGCGCGGGTGGGCTCGTCGTGCCGGCGGGCGAGGGCGTCTTGCGCATGCCGGGCGGCGTCGCGGTCGCGCAGCTTGCGAGCGCGGACGCCGCATGGCCCGAAGGCGATCGCCGCGAGCTTGGCTGGCGCTACCCGGGCCACCGCCGCGATCCAAACGGCGTGCCCACGTTCCGGTACGCAAATGGCGAACTGGTTGTCGAGGAGAGCCTCGTGCCCGAGTTTGGCGCGGGCGGCTTGTTCGTCCGCCACTTTCACTTCAGCGGGCTGGAAGCCGGGCGCTGGTCCTTGCGACTAGGCGCCGCGCAAAGCATCGAGCCCGGTGACGAAACCGGCACGTGGCTCGTGACCGGGGAGGGCCTCGTGGACGGCGATCCCGACGCGAGCTTGCGCTTGGTCGTGACCGGCGGCACGGCGGTCGTGCGTAGTGATCCAAGTCGACCCGAGTCGCACGAGCTCATCGTGGCGCTTGTGCCGAACGCAAACCAAGAACTCGACATCGAGGTGAACCTGCAATGGTAGTCCTAACTCACGCACTGTTTCTTTGCCTCGGCCTGCACGGCGGTACCGAGTCTCGCGGCCCGGGTCTCGACACGCCGCCTCCGGCGGAAGCCGACTACTACACGGCGACCGAAGTGACGCCGCAGGAAGGGTTGATGAGCGACCTGGGCGACCTTGCGCTTGAGATTGGCGGCATCGAGTTCCTGGACGCGGATCACATGCTGCTCGCGACGCGGCGTGGCGAAGTGTGGATGGTCACCGACTACGCCACCGACACTGCTGCGTACTCGCTGTTTGCCGACGGACTGCATGAGCCCTTGGGTCTGCTCGCGAAAGACGGCTGGATCTACTACGCAGAGCGCGGCGACTTGAGCCGCATGCGCGACAGCAATGACGACGGGAGGGCCGACGAGTTTGAGATCATCTCGGAAGCGCAGAGCATCAGCGGCAACTATCACGAGTACGCGTTTGGGCCGCGCCTCGACAGCGAGGGCAACTTCTGGGTGACGCTGAACCGGCCGTTCGGTTCCGAGCCGTTTGGCAAGGCCGACTTCCGCGGATGGGCGGCGCGGATCACACCGGATGGCTCGAAGGCCGAGATGGTGTGCAGCGGCTTGCGCTCGCCCGCGGGCCTCGAGCGCGCGCCCTGGGGGGACATGTTCTACACCGACAACCAAGGCGAGTGGGTTGGCACGAACAAGCTCAGCCTGCTGATCGAAGGGCAGTTCTACGGGCACCCGTGGGGCATCGACTCGGCGTCGCTGCCGATGTCGCGCGTGCCGTCACCGGCATCGACAAGCGCGCTCGAGGACAAGTACCGAACGGGCATGTTGTGGCCCGACGTTGCGAAGGAGATTCCGAACGCGCAGCTGCCTGCGATCTGGTTTCCGTATGACAAGTTGGGTCGCTCGGCGACGGGGTTCTCCTGGGACCAAAGCGCGGGCGCCTTCGGCCCGTTTGCCGGGCAGGTCTTCGTCGGCGATCAGTACGAAGCCTCGCTGATTCGGGTTGCGCTCGAACAGGTTGACGGCGTGTGGCAAGGCGCCGCGTTCCCGTTTCGCCGGCAGCTTGACTCGGGTGTGATCCGCGCGCGCTTCGACCCGTTCCATCCGGGCGACTTGTACGTCGGCTTGAGCGATCGCGGTTGGGCGTCGATCGGCGTGCGTCGCGATGGCGTGCAGCGCGTGCGTTGGAGCGGGAAGATGCCGTTCGAGATCCAGACGATGACCGCGCGGCCCGATGGGTTCCGGCTGACATTGACGAAGCCGTGCGACAAGACATTGATCTCGCCGGACGGCTTCCGCTTGAAGAGCTACACGTACGAGCTTCACGAAGAGTATGGCTCGGACGAGATGGACAACGCGGAGCTCGAGATCACAAGCGCGACCGTCAGCGAGGACGGACTTGTGATCGACTTGGTTGTGGGGCGCGGGGCACCGCTCGACATGCCGGAGTTGCCGGAGGGGACCGATCCCGACTCGATCGAGGCGCTGCACCCGGCCGTGGACCCTATCGCTGCACCGGCGCTGCGACTTGGATATGTGCACGAGCTCATCGCGGACTGTTTGCGCGACGCCGAGTCTGGGCATCCTCTGTTGCATGCCGATGCGTACTACACCTTGAACCGCCTGCCGAAGTAAGCCGCACGCGCGATGCCGTTACACTAGCGCGCTCCGAAGTCCTTCTACCCGAAGTTTAGCCATGCAAGCAGCCGACGAATTCCTGTTCGTTCCCGATCGTCCCGAGACCTTGAGCGCCGCGTGGGCGACCGATGCCTATCGCGCTCTTGAGGCGCGCATCGCCAGCGCCGAGGCGGCGCCCGATGCTGCCGAGTGGGTCGCTTTGGTTGCCGATTGGAATGCCGTCAAGGGTTATGCCGAGGGCGAGGACAGCCGGCGCTCGTACGTCTTCATGCAAGACATGCGCAGCGAAGAGGCCGAGGAATCCGATCGCGTGATGCGCGAAGAGATTCGACCCGTGTGCGAGAACGGCGACGCGGCCATGGGCGCGGCGCTTCTCGCGAGCCAGCACAAGGCTGCGGTGGGTCAGCACTTCGGCGGGCAGCTCTTGGCGGTGCTTGCGGTGAAGGAAGAGCCGCTCGCGCCGATCAACAGCGCGCTGCGCGTGAAGGACGGCGACCTTGCGAGCAAGTACGACAAGTTGGTAGCGACGGGCGAAGTCGACGTGCTGGGCGAGACGCTGACTCTGGCGCGCGCGCGCGGGAAGATCAGCTCGGAGGATGCGGCCACGCGGCGCGCGGCCTTCGAGGCGTACTACGGTTGGTTCCTTGAGAACCGCGCGGCGATCGCCGGCATCTTCGACGAGGAGGTGAAGGTGCGCGATGAGATGGGGCGCAACTTGGGGCACGCGAACTTTGTGCCGCTGGGTTACAAGGGCATGGAGCGCACCGATTACGGACCTGAAGAGGTTGCGCGCTTTCACGCTGCGGTGCGCGAGTTCGCCTCACCGATCTTTAAGCAGCAGGCTGAGGCGCAGGCGAAAGCGCTCGGTACCGAAACACTGAAGCCTTGGGATAAGAGCTTCTTCCCGGGGCGCTCGCTGCCGAGTGGCGTGACCGAGCCGGTGGGGGAGCAGCTCGACAAAGTCGGGCGCGTGTTCCAGAAGCTGTCGCCGCGCTTGGCGGCGCACTTCGAGCGCATGCGCAGTGAAGGTCTGATCGACCTCGAGAACCGCAAGGGCAAAGGCGCCGGCGCGTTCTGCACCAGCTTCCCTGACGAGGGGCGCGTGGCGATCTTCTGCAACTCGACCGGCGACGAAGACGATATCGGCACGCTGACTCACGAGATGGGCCACGCTTTCCAGAGCTGGGAGAGCCAAGCGATTGAGGCCGTCGACTTGCGCTGGCCGACGTCGGATGGAGCCGAGGTGCACTCGATGGGGATGGAGTTCTTGAGCTTGCCGTTGCTGGGTGAGTTCTTCGACGAAGCGCAGCTGGCAAACTTCACGAAGAGCCGTTGGAAAGGCGCGGTCGACATTGTCTGTTACGTCTGCGTGGTGGATGCGTTCCAGCAGTGGGTCTACGAGAATCCGAGCGCCTCGGAAGACGATCGCGACGCCGAGTGGGTTCGTCTGCAGGACCTGTACATGCCCGGCATCGATTGGTCGGGAGACGCGGCGAAGTATCGCGGGACGCGCTGGTACGCGCAGCTGCACATCTTCCGCTACCCCTTCTACTACATCGACTACGCGATCGCCGAGACGGGTGCGATGCAGCTCGCGCTGTTGGATGCCGAGGACCACGAGAAGTGCCTCGAGACCTACCTCGAGCTGTGCAAGCTCGGTGGTACGAAGAGTGTCACGCAACTGTTCAGTGGCGCGGGGCTGCGCTCGCCGTTTGACTCGACCGTGATGCGCGACTTGATGCAGCACGCGCAGGCGCAGCTGTAGCTAGCTAAGCCCAAGCGGGGCTTTGGACCTGAGACTTTGGCCGGAGTCGCTCCATTTCGCGGGGCACTCCGGTCGAAGTGTGTTGAGGCGTCCCCGCGATCTTGAAGCCTGGGTTACGATCGTAGCGCCCGTCCAGATCCCCCCCTCACGAGCCGCTTCATGACTCCTCTGCAGACCTCCGGCCTGTTGGCCGCACTCGCTTGCCTCGCCGCCCCCGTTCCCGCTCAAGTGCAGTTCACCGAGAACGCAGTCGCGCGCGGGCTTGTGCACCAGACGACCACCGGGCTCGACCGTGTTGGGCTGTTGCCGCACATGCTGGACTGGGTGCAGACAGGCACCGCGATGGGCGACCTGAACGGGGACGGCCTGACCGATGTTGTGGTCTGCGGTCGCTTCGATGGCACGAGCCTGTTCACGAATACGGGGGGAGCGTTTGTCGACTCGACGGCGCGGAGCGGCATCGCGGGGACTTCGCTGGACAACTGCGTGACCTTGGGTGATATCGACAACGACGGCGACCTCGATGTGTTCATCGGCGTGCATGGGCCGCACGAAGGCGCGATCACGACTCACGATCGTCTGTTGAAGAATGATGGCAAGGGCCACTTCACCGAGGTGCCGGGCATGATCGACACCACGGGTGGCGGGCACACTGTGTTCGCGAAGTTCTTCGACGTGGACTACGACGGGGATCTCGACCTGTACTCGTGCCAGTTCAACGGCACGCCGAACCAGCTGTTCATCAACACGGGCGATGGGACGTTTGTCGAGCGTGGCGCGCAGCTTGGCGCGGACGTCGGCGGCTCGACGCACGTGGCCAGCATCGCCGACATCGACGGGGATGGGTTTGTGGACATCTTGCTGGGCGACGACTTCATGGTGACGGCGGCGGCGGGGATGCAGAGCGTCACCGGCGATATCTTCCTGCGTGGAGTGGGGGACGGCAGCTTCGTCGATGTGACGCTTGGCTCGGGCTTCGACCTCACCGGGATGATGGGCGCCACGACGATGGGCATGACGCTTGGCGACGTGAACTACGACGGGCTGCTGGATGTCTATCGGTCCGAGTTTGGCGACCAAGTGCTCAGCATCAACCACGGCTGGCCGAATGGCGGCGCGTTCACGGAAGAGCACGCGGCTTATGGCGTGGACTCGCCGCTGGTGCCCGACCTGTCGATTCCCGGCGCGTTCGGTCCGACCGTGGGCTGGGGCACGAAGCTGATGAACATCGACCACGACTTGTGGTTGGACCTGTTTGAAGTCACCGGGAACATCTCGGTTAGCTCGCCGCGTCAGCAGCGCAGCTTTGCGTTCCTGGGCGAGGGCCCCGCGGCGCAGTTTCACTTCAAGGACGAGACGCAAGCGCTCGGCTTGTACGAGCAGGTTGACGATCGCGGTCTTGCGGTGGGCGACCTTGATCAAGACGGTGATCTCGACATGCTCGTGATGCCGGCAGCAGGCGCGCTGCGCTATCTCGAGAGCAACGCGTCGACGACCCCCGGCGGGTGGCTTGAGGTCATCGCCGAGACACAGACGAGCGCGCCCGGTGGCGCAGGTACGCGCGTCAGCTTCACGGACTCGATGGGGTATCCCCACGTCGTTTCGATTGGCGCCGATGGCTCGACGGCCTCGCACAATGAGGCGATGGCGCACTTCGGCCTTGGTGCCGAGCCGGCCGTTGATGTGACCGTGGCCTTCCCCTCGGGCATGACGAAAACGCTTGTGGGCACGACGCCGAACCAGCGCATTGTGGTCTCCGAGCCGGAGATGATCCGGCCGTCCAAGACGCGTCTGCGCAGTGCACAGACGGGCTACCCCGAGGCCCTCACCGTGTACGTCGCCGCTTTCGATGCGGCGGGAACGCCGCTGACTTCGAGCGCCAACGTCACGATTGATATCACGGGTCTGACGCCAACGATTCCGACGCGGCTCTTGGTCGGGAACTACTTCTATCGGAGCTTCGCCCCTTCGGCGGTTGCCGGTGAGTTCCGCGTCCACGTGACGTTCAATGGCTGGGCCCTCGCGATTCGCCCGACGGTGACTTACGTGGGGCCGATCTCGCCCAGCGTCAGCGGGCAGGTACTTGGCACCGATTGCGTGCGCGCCGGAAGTGGTGACTCTTTCATCGCGCGCGTCACGCCGCGCGACGCAGCGGGTGTGGTCATTGGACCCGGCCTGCCGGTGTTTACGGCGATCTTCGGCGCGGGCGGGCTGCCGATCACCCCGCTGATCGACATGGGGGATGGCAGTTACGAAGTCTTGCTGCCGGCGCCGGCAATGAGCGGCGCCTTGCCCGTGAGCTTCGCTGTCATCGTTGCGGGCCAGGTCACGTTGTTGGATCCTTTGACGATCCTCGAGTCGGCCTTGGCGCCTTCCGCGACCAAAACCGAGTACTACGAGGAGATCCCGAACGTGAACTTCGCGGCAAGCCCGAACCAGCTGAAGCTGCGCGTGACGCCGCGGGACGCGGCCGGGGCGCGCGTGGGTTCGCAGGGTCTTGGCAGTCTGACTCTTGCGCCGTCTGTTGGCAGCGTGACCGTTCTTGAGCGCACGGAATTGCGCCGAGCCCACGCCGACGGCAGCTTCGACTTCGGGCTTGAGCGCGCACCGGGGACGCCGCCGTTCTCGGGTGCCGGCACGCTGACGTTCAGCCTTGATGGAGCGGCGGTGATCAGCAAGCCGTACTCGTTCTAAGCGCGTTCTAAACGGTGGCGCCCCAGACTTCGCTACCGACCTGCAGCTTGCCACCTTCGCGCCAGAAGAACTCGACCGTGGTCGAGCGCAGCATGTCGTCGCGTTGGTAGACGGGGAAGGGCAGCTGCGCTGCCTTCGCGCGACGACAGGCTGCGAGGTAACTTGCACTGTCGAGCGAGAGCTCGCGCTCGGCACCCACGCCACCACGACCGACGGCTTGAAAGCGATACAGGTGCCAGGCGTGAATGCGTGCGCCGGCTGCGAGTCGCGCGCGCAGAACGTCGATCAGGCCGTCGATCTGCGTCGCGTTCGGTGACGTGAGCACCGTGCCGAACGTGAGCTCTTGGCCGGCGGCTGCGCACTCGGCGACGCGCCTCTCGATAAGCTCGAAGTGCCCGCCCGGTTCGCGACCCAGGACGATGCGCAGCGCGTCGTGTTCGTGGGCGCTTGCTCCATCGAGCGGGAAGATGAAGCGATCGACCCCAGTCCAGTCCAGGTAGCTCGCGCCGGGCGTCTCGGGCAACCGGATTGCGTTCGTGTTGACCTGCACAAGGAAGCCGCGCTCTTTCGCGGCCGCCGCGAGGTGGCCGACGTGGTGCTGCCCATCGCGCCAGAGCGCGGGCTCGCCACCGCCCAAAACAAGGTTGCGAAAGCCGGCAAACCAGAGCGCTTCGAACAGCTGAACCGCCTCGCCAAAGCGCAGGCGATCGAAGCCAAGCTCGCTGCCGCAAAAGCTGCAGCCCATGTCGCACTTCGGCAACAGGAAGACCGCAGCGATGGACTTCTTGGGGTTGGGCACGATCTGCATCGCCCCATTCTAACAGTGGATGCGGGACCTCTTCTGGTAGAGGAAGTCCGGTCCATCCAGATTGTCTAGGGAACGAGGTCGAGGCTGATCGCGTTGCTGGTCATGGTGACGCTGGTCGCATCAAGCGTCAGGTACGCATGCGTCAAGGTCAAACCCGCGAGCGCGGGCGACGAGGCCGGCGGCAGCGCGAAGGTTGCTGCGGCCTGGGCGCCATGCTCGGGGTAGTTGCTGGGCAGTAGCGCGAGCGAATCCGCAAGCGGCGCGCTGTTCGGGTGCACCGCCGTGTGGATGAAGTAGCTGTCGAAGTTCAGCGGCAGGTTGAAGGTCCCGGCCAAGAGCCCGGGCACGCCGCCGCTGGTCGAGCCCAACAGCAAGTAGGTCTGACCGCCGAACTCGGGACCCGGGTGGACTCCGAAGGTCTGCTGCCCGCCGCCCGAAACGGAGAGGCTCGAGCTGTCGGCCCAGAACGAAGGCGTGTCGAGCGCGATCGCGTGAAGCCTGCCGATGGAGATGAAGTCGAAGCCGCCGGTCGTCGGAATGGGCGCCCCAAAGACAGAAACCGTAGCGCCCCACTCAACCAGTGAGCCGTCCCTCCGCAGTGCCAGTGAATGACTGCGCGCCGCGGCAATCTGCACGAAGTCATTCCCCATGGGCGAGCCCGAAACGAGCCCGAACGAGTCCTCGCCCCAAGACGTAATCGTCCCGTCGGCGTTGAGTGCTAGCGAGTGGGCAGTGCCCGCCGCAACCTGCACGAAGCCGCCGCTTTTCGGCACGTCGCTCTCCAATCCGAAGCCGTCATAACCCCAGGTCACGATCGTCCCGTTCGCGCGCAGCGCAAGCGAGTGGCTGGCCCCCGCAGCCACCTGGGTGAACCCGCTCGCCGTGGGCGTGTCACTGACCGTCGCTGTGCCCAATCCGTTGTAACCCCAAGCGGCGATTGTGCCGTTCGAGCGCAGAGCCAACGAGTGCCAGTCCCCCGCGGCGATCTGCACGAAGTCGTTCCCAGTCGGCACGTTCGAGACCTGTCCGTACAGGTCGTGGCCCCAAGCGCTGAGCGTCCCGTCGCGGCCAAGCGCGACCGAGTGATAGCCACCGCCCGCAACTTGATCGAACAGCCCTGTTGCCGGGGCCCCCGAGACTTGCCCGGCCGAGTCGCTACCCCACGCGAACAGCGAGCCATCCGCCCGCACGCCCAAGGAGAAGTCCCAGCCGGCCGAGATCCCCACGATGTCAGCGTCCGTCGGCGCGCTGGTGATTTGCCCAGAGTTGTCGGAGCCCCAGGACGTGATTCCCTGCGCAAGCGAAGCGCGCGCAAGAGACAAGAGGGCAAAGAGAGCGATCGCGGGTGCAGCTTTCATGGCGATGTATTGGATGCGAGGAGTGGACCTTGATTCTCCCTCCCAAACGCCGCTTCGTGGGCCAGCGCTACAAGTTTCCGATCTTCTTCTCAACCGGCGTTTCGCCGGGAGTGGTGAGAACCGGTGAGATCCCGAAACCGACCTCGATCCCTTCCAGCCAGATCAGGTTGGGACCGTCCGCGTGCTCGTATCGGATCGTCAGCTTGTCGAAGCCGACCAGCTCGCGAGCGGGCACGACCAGCTCGTCGTAGTAACTGAGAAACCTTCGATCGTCTCTCTTGTCCTTCGCGAGGAAGTCCTCGAACACGCTGGTGGAGAGAGCTTGAGCTCTCTCGGTAAGCCCTGCGACGGATCCCGGCCTTTCAGGATCGAGGCGCGTGGCCTCGGGCCAGGCACGAAAACTACGGACGGAACCCCTCGTTGTGCCCACAAGCGGGAGCAGCACATCCTTGCTGCCGTTGAGCGTCACGCGTGCCTCCGCCCGTCCCTGGAAGGGCAGCGGTGCGCGGCCCGCGCAGTGATGCCAAATGCGCACGACGGCGTGGTCGGTACGCGCGGGCAGCTCGAAAGTGACCTCGAGCCAGGCGCGGCGTGGCGCTCGGAACTCGATGCGTCCGAGCGGCGCATAGGCCATGTCGGTCTGGACGGCCCCTCCAAACCACTGCAGCTCGCGGGCGCGTCCCGCAAGCCGGGGCTCTCCCGACTCGATCCACATGCGCCCCCAAGCCACGGTCGGAAGCGGCTCGTCGACTTCGTGCTCCTCAAGTTTTAGCGGCGTCGTTTGGTCCCAGATGTTTTCAAACCGAAAGGCGCGCTGATCACTCATGGTGGTGAGGAAAGTGATTTTGTCAAAGACGGGGGCGGTGCCGATTCCACCTTGGAGTGTGCGCAGCGCCGCCGACCCTTCGAGAGGGGGCGACGACGGCAGCCTTGAGTTGAGCTCCTTTTGGATCAAGTCGATCCAGCGACACGGCTCGGGTCGCGGCAGCCCTTCGACCCTGGCCGCGTAGCAGCGAAGCATGTGCTCAACGATACGGCGCGGTATCACCCCGAGGTCTTCTTGGTCGAGGGCGGCGCGCTCCTCACCCGTCGCTTCCAACGTCGCGATAGCGAAGTGGATAAAGACCTCGATCACGAGCCCGGCGACCTCGTCGCGCCCGTCCGTGAAATGCTCGCCATTGGCACCCCACGGTCCGCCGGACCAAGGTCGTCCCGAGTTGACCGGCTCGGTGTCATAGAGCTCGAGGTCGGTCATCAAGCTCCACCCGCGGCGCACCCAAGAACCGAGGAGGCTTGCGGGCATCGTCTTCCCCTCGGCGTGGCGCAGAGTAAACGTGCGCTTCGCACCGCGCATCAGCAGACGCTCGCTCTCGAGGTCTCTGATTCGTTCGAGGCTTGCGAGACGCCGGACAGTCGCATCGCTGGCGAATCCGCCAAGAGCCGAGAAGATGAATTGGCGCGTGCTCAGCGCGCCGATCGGGTCAAGGTCATTGAGCGCGTCGAACAGTTGATTCACGAGCTCTTGCTCAGCCGCGGGGAGGTCCTCACCCGTGGCCAAGACTCGTGGGTCGCAGACGCTGATCTGGGCTGCGGACTCGGCGGCCATCGCGCGGCGCCAAGCGGGACGGTCGGCTTCTAACTCGCGTGCGAGGAAGGCGAAGAGCGGTGCCGAGAGCTCTTCATAGCCGGGTGTCAGCAGCATCAGCACCCGGTCGTGGGCGAGTTGGTACTCGGCACGGCCGCCGGCGGCGACGTGCACGAGGACCTCGGCCAAAGACATTTCGCCGGTGGAGTCGAGCTTGCCCACTAGATCGTCCGCGAGGCGCTCGGCCACAAGGCGCTCGTAGTTTGCGGCGAGCCCCAGCTGGTCATCGAAGCCCGGCAGCCACTCAAGAATCGTGCGGTGGCTAGCGACGTCGTGCAGCGCATCGGCGGCGGCGGCCAGCTCGCCGCGCTCGGTCAAACGCTGGATCTCTCGGCCAACGTTCCGCGCGCCTACCGTGGCGGCGATGCCCCAGGTGAGAGCCAGGAGCGCAACGAACGCTGCGCCGAGCCCCATGATCACAGACAGCGCGTGGCCGGTGTCGCGCCGAACCCAGAGGCGCAGGCGATGCCAAGGCGTCGTAGGCAGCGCCGCGATCGCACGGCCTTGCGTGTAGCTGTCGAGCTCACGCGCAAGTGCCCGCGCGTCTGAGTAGCGCAGCTCCGGCCGTTCGTCGAGGGCCATGCGCACGATCGCGGCGAGGCGCGCATCGACGGCGGGGTTCAGCGTGCGCACGTCGGACAAGCCCGCCGTCGCCGGGTCGCGATCGCCCGGCGACGTGAGCGCCAACAGGTCGTGCAGGATGGCGCCAAGCGCGAAGACATCCGCGCGCTCGTCGACCTTGCGGCCGAGCCGCGCTTCGGGTGACGCAAAACCCGTCGTGCCGAGCATCGTCTGCGAGCCGGTCATCTCCGACTCGGCCACGGGGCGCATCAAGCCGAAGTCGATCAAGACTGGTTGAGCTTCCCGCAGCGCCTCGAACAGCGTCGCTGGGTCGGTGTCGTCGAGCCCGGCAAGGATCACGTTTGAAGGCTTGATGTCCCGGTGCACAAGTCCGCGCGCATGCAACGCGCCGACGCCGCTGGCGAGCGTGCGCACGAGCGTGACCACATCGCGCACGTACTCGCGCGCCTGATACCGCGAGCTGCCGAGCCGCCGCTCGCGCGCGAGCGCCTTCAGGACGCCGTCCATCGGCTGGCCTTCGACCAGCTGCATTGCGAAGAACACGAGCCCGTTCTCCTCGCCGAAACCAAACACCTCGGCCACGTGCGGATCATGCACACCCGCCGCAAGTGCCGCCTCGCGCCGGAAGCGTTCGAGGAAACGCGGGTCCTTCGCGACAAGCGCTGGCGGCAGCACTTTGAGTGCGACTTCGCGGCCGCCCAGAGAGTCCTGCCGCGCTCGGTAGACGACGCCCATGCCCCCGCGCCCGAGCTCGCCTTGGATCTCGAACTCACCCAAGCGCGCGCCCGGATTCAGCAGCTCACGCGACCCGACACTTGCCGCCGAGCGATCCTCCCCGACCCGCGCCTCGTAGACACCCAATGCCACCAAGACCGAATCGATCAGCTCGCTCGAGCCGGGGAACTGTTCGAGCAAGCGCTCACGCCGCACCACCCCCTCGGTCTCGAGCGCCTCCAAAGCGGCCACGGTGATGGCCAGCTCGAGCTCCTTCCCTTCGTTCTCAGCCACGTTCGCTCCGTCTTGAGGATCCTCGAGTATCACGCTTCACCTTAAATCAACGCAGGCGTGCGCTCGGGTGTTCGGAATCGCGACAGCAAATCCTCGGCCGCCCATGGCGATCACTCTTCGGGTTGCCCGTGGCGCAGCGCAAGCACCAACTTCGCCCGTGCGCGCATCAAGAGCCCGCGCACGGCGGCCCCCGAGATGTCCATCGCGAGCCCCGCTTCGGAGGCGGTGTAGGTCTGGATCTCGACCAAGTCCCAGGCGAGGTACTCGCGTTGATTGAGTTCGCGCGCCGCGATCTCGCGCAATTCCGAGCGCCGCGCCGAGCTCGTTGGCGTCTCGAACTCGCGACCGCCCGCGAGGATGCCGGGCTCTTCGCCAGGCACTAGCGGGACCTCGGCTTGCCCCTCGCCGCGCTTGATCGCGCGCTGGCGGCGCACCAAATCGATGGCCGTGTTGTCGGCGACCTTACTCACGAACGCCAGGAACGAGCCCGCGCCGCCGGGCGTGAACGTGCGCCGCGCCCCGGGCACGACCTTGAGCCAGATCTCTTGCACGACGTCTTCGAGTTGCAGCCGATCCTTCAGCGCTCCCCAGGACGCTGCGCGCCGAACGCGAAGTCCGATCAGCGGCGCAAAGCGTTCGAACAGGATGTCGAAAGCCGCCTCGTCGCCAGCTTGCCAGCGCGCCACTTGAGCGTCGGTGACGGAAGGCGAGTCCGGGCGTGCGGGCTGTGGGGAGTGCGAGGACATGAATGCGAGGAGGTTTTGACAATACCCGCGGTTCCTGATGTTGGGACAGAGTGGTCCTCGCTTTCTGAGTAGAACGAACGATCCGAGTGGCCTTTCGCGGTGGTCCTAGATGCCGTCGCCGCCGTCGACCATGGATGCGGAATGCGAGTCGTGTCCATCGGGGCCTCCTACGCACTCTTGTTAGCATGCCCAGATGAAGAACATCCTGCTGCTGCCGTTGCTGCTCGCCGTTGCGTGCGCCGCCGAGTCCACGTGGAGTTCCGTGTCCGCGCCCGAGGCCGAGCTGGCCACTGACGCGCGCTTCGAAACGGCCGTGGCGATCAAGACTGAGATGGTTGCGGGCCTGACCGCGAAGCTCGGCGCTGCGGTGAAGGCGGGAGGCGCATCGGGGGCCATCGAGGTCTGCAAGAGCGTGGCACCCGCGGCTGCGAAGAAGATGGGCGAGGCCAAGGGCGCGCGCGTGGGGCGCACCTCGTTCCGCTTGCGCAATCCCGGCAACCGCGCGCCGGCGTGGCTCGCCGAGACCGTGGCCGAGGCGGGTGCCGCGAGCATGGCGCCGAAGGCAGACGGCCAGCCGCTCGCGTGGCGCGGGCCCGCAGGCGAGCTCGGCGTCGCCTTCCCGCTGCCGCTGCAGGCCAAGTGCCTCGCCTGCCACGGCCCCAAGTCGGGGATCGCGGAAAGCACCCAAGCCGCCCTCAACGCGAGCTACCCCGGCGACGAAGCCACGGGGTTCAGCGAGGGCGACCTGCGCGGCTGGCTGTGGGTCGAGCTGCCCTAACTGCAGAACCGCTGCCATCGCAGGGAGTTAAGCCAAACACACTCGGCCCTCTGCCCAACAACAGCATGTTGACCACGCTCCTCCTCACGCTTGCGGCTCTGCCCCAAGCTCTTGCCGCCGCGCCTGCGCAGACCCCGCGTGCGTCAAGCCAGGCACCGACGTCGATGCCCGCAACCTACGACCCGCTTGAGGTCTCGGCGGAGTTCACGGCCGAGACCCTCGACCTCGCCTTCACGCGCGAGGTCCAACAGGGCTGGAGGAAGAAGGCCGAGCGCGAGGTGCCGCTCCTTTTCTACCTGCCCGCAACTGCAGAGCCCGCGCCCGTGATCCTGTTCAGCCACGGCCTTGGCGGCGAGCGCACGGGCTCGGCATTCCTCGGCAAGCACTGGGCCGCGCGCGGCTTTGTGGTTGTCTACCCGCAGCATCACGGCAGCGACGACGCGCTCTGGAAAGACAAGAAGCCGGCCGCCGCGTGGGCCGGCATGGTGAAAGGTGCGTCGAGCAAGAATCTCGATCTGCGCACGGGCGACATCAAGGCCACGCTCGATCAGCTTGCGGTCTGGAACAAGGACCCGAAGCATCCGCTGTTCGGACGGCTCGACCTCGAGCACATCGGCATGTCGGGACACTCGTTTGGTGCCGTGACGACCGAGCACGTGAGCGGCCAAGCGGCGGGACTTTTTGGCAAGCGCAATGACGACGAATACGAACCGCGCATCGACGCCGCGATGCCGTTCAGCCCGAGCACGCCACGTTTCGGCGCAGCCAAGAAGGCCTTCGCCACAGTCGAGATCCCCTGGATGTTGATGACCGGCACCTTGGACGAGGCGCCGATCGGCGGCCAGACGCCCGAGTCGCGCCGCGAGGTCTTCCCGGCGCTGCCGAAGACAAACGCGCGCTTCGAGCTCGTGCTCGACGGCGCCGAGCATTCGGTCTTCACCGAGCGCAAGCTGCCGGGCGACGCGGCCCCTCGCAACCCGAACCACCACCGCGTGATCCTGGCCCTCTCGACAGCCTTCTGGGATGCGTACTTGCGCGGCGACAAGACCGCGCTCGCGTGGCTCACCGGCGACGGTCCGCGCAGCGTGATGGAAGCCGCCGACCTGTGGCAGCTCGGCCTTCCGGCCGCCAGCGATCCGACCAAGCGCTAAGTCGCGATTCGGCACGCGGGCCGCGGCGCTCTCTCAAACCGAAGCCCGCCGCGAACGCAGGCAACAGGCGCCGCTTCGACCTACGCGCGGACCTTCGCCCATAGGTCAAAGCCCTCGCTCCAGACTTCACCGGTGGTAAAGCCGGCACTTTCGAGATGCGCCTGCAAAGTGCCCACCGTGAAGCCCGTCTTGTGCGCCATGTAGTGGTGACCGTTGGCGAGTGCCGGGCCGTGCCCATACAGAATGTCGAGCGGCGTGATCGGACCAGACGGAGACTCGTAGGCGGGCTCTTCGAGCTTGCCCGCGGCGACAAGGCGTGCGACGGGAGTCAGGTCCGGAAGCGTCAACAGCAGGAAGCCATCGGGCCTGAGGACGCGCCGGAATTCGGCGAGCGCCAGCGGCACTTCGTGCGCCCAAAGGTGCTCGAGGTTGTGCGACGACCAGACGGCGTCCACGCTCGCGCTTGGGACCCGATCCATGTTCGTGATCGAAGCGACGATGTGGGGCTCGACACTGGGCTCAATGTCGAGCCGCACCTCTTTCCACTCGCCCGTCTTGAACGTGCTATGCAGAGTCGCGGGGTTCTTGTGCCCGCATCCAACGTGCAGGACAACAGGCGCTTGAGTTGTGGGGGGCGAAGTCTGGGTCATAGGAATCTCGTGGAAAGTCGTGACGTCTCACAGTCATCGACGAGATCGGCCCATTCCTTGAGGCGGCTACTCTTGCACGCGGTGCAGGCGCTCGCGGTAGCGCTCGTACAGGCGCGTTTGGCGGTTGGCAACGTCAACAGCAGCGCCGTCGATCCACACGGCGTCCACAGGCGTGCGCCCGTCCAAGAGGTCACCCGAGGTGACCACGACGTCGGCGCGCTTGCCGGGCGTCAGGCTGCCGAGCTCGCCCTCAAGGCCCAAGACGCGCGCGGCGTTCAGCGTGACGGCCATGACCGCCTGATCGTGGGGCAGTCCAAATGCCGCGGCGAAGCCGGCAGCGAAGGGCAGGTTGCGTGGGTTCTCAGAGTCCAGCGCTTCGATCGCGATCGGCACGCCGGCGCGGTGCAAGATGGCCGCGTTCGCGTAGCGGCTGTCGTAGGGCTCGAACTCAGAGCGCGGGATCGAGAGGACCGCTCCGACCACAACGCGGAAGCCCTCCTCGGCGATCCGGTCTGCAATCTTCCAGCCCTCTTCGCAGCCGTAAAGGATGACATCGAGGTTTTCGTCCTCGGCCCACTTCATGGCCGCCAAGATCGTCTGCGCGTTGGAGGCGTGCAGCCCGATGGTCTTCGCGCCGCTCGCGAACGGCGCAAGCGCCGCGAGGTGACTGTTGAACGCGGGACCGGCGCCGCCGGCGGCTGCGGCGGCATCGCGTTGGCTCTGCCACTCGCGCGCCTCTTCGAAGCGATCGCTGAGCTCTTGAATCGCCTCAGGTGTCTCTTTCGGCGCATCGGCGCCGTTGCGCTGCCGCGGGAAGTTGACGTGCAACATGTCGCGGTCGGTCGTCAAGAGCTCTTCCCATGTCTCGCCGTCCAGGTCGATCACGGAGGACTGCCCGCGGATCGGGCCGCGCCCATTGGGTGTCGTCTGGTTGCGCGTGATGCCCGACGTGCGCGTGACGGGAATGTGCGCCGAGTCCGGGTGGATCGACATCGTGACCGACAGGTCGGGCTGGCTGCCGCCGCCCTCGCGCGTGTCGTCGGTACCTGCGACCGAGCCGATCTCGAACAGGCCCAGCTGCGTGTCGAGCGCGATCATGCCGGGCCACACGTCCTTGCCAAAGGCGTCGAACACCGTCGCACCCTCGGGCACCTCGATCGAGTTCCCAACCGCAATGATGAGCCCATCTTGAATCAAGACGGTGCCCTGTTCGATGGCCGGTCCGTCGACCGGGTGCACCAGCCCGCCCACGATGGCCGTCATCGGTTTCGTGGGATCCAGGGCGCTCGCCGTGGGCACGTCGTCTTCCCCCGGCCACGCCACTTGCACGTCACCGGAAGCTTCGTCGAGACCGAAGGCATCGTGGCGTTCGAACTCGACTTCGCCATCCACAAGCGTCAGCTCGACGACCGAGTACAGCGACATCGGATCGCCGGTCATCAGGACGAGGTCCGCGTCTTTGCCGACCTCGATCGAGCCCGTGCGTTCGTCGAGGCCTAGCTGCACGGCGCCGTTCAGCGTGCAGAGGCGCAGCGCCGCCACCGGGTCCATGCCGGCGTAGCGGATCGACTTCGAAGCTTCGAAGTACAGGTGGCGCATCAGCTCGTCGCTGTCCGAGTTGATCGTCGAGACCACCCCGGCTTCGTCAAGCAGGGCCGCGTTCTGCGGGATCGCGTCGTAGGCCTCGATTTTGTAGGCCCACCAGTCGCTGAAGGTCGAGGTGCCTGCGCCATGTGCGGCGATCTCGGCGGCAACCTTGTAGCCCTCAAGAACGTGCTGCAGAGTCTGCACGCGCACACCGAACTCCTCGCAGACGCGCATCAGCATCAGGATCTCGTCCGCGCGGTAGCTGTGGCTGTGGATCTTGACGTCGCCCGCCAAGATGCCGGCCAAGACCTCCAATCGCAGGTCGCGGCGCGGCGGCAGGGGATCCTCGCCAGCCGCCTTCGCGGCCCAGTATGCGGTCCACACTTCGGCGTAGGCGCGGGCGCGCGTGAAGGCGCGCTCGTACACGGCTTGCATGCCCGGCCGCGTGCCGGGGAAGCGTCCGCTGCCGCCCCAGTTTGATTGCTTCGGGTTCTCGCCCAGCGCGAACTTGATGCCCTGCGGCGCATCGGGGAAGCGCAGCTCGTCGGCCGTCGCGTTCATGCGCAGCTTGATCACTTCGCTGCGCCCGCCGATTGCGTTGGCCGAGCCATGCAGGCATTGAATCGTCGTGACACCACCGGCAAGCGCGCGATAGATGCCCGGGTCGTCGGCGTTGATCGCGTCGCTAATGTCCACGTCGGCCGTGATCGTCAGCGTGCCCTCGTTGACACCACCGCGGATCGCGAGGTGCGAGTGCGTGTCCACGACGCCGGGAGCCAAGTGCTTCCCCGTGCCGTCGATCACCGCCGCACCGGCGTGCGCCGCAGACATGGGTGCCTTGCCCTCGAAGATCGCGGTGATGTCGCCGTCCTCGACCAGCACCGAGCCTAAAAAGGCGGGCGCCACAGCCGAGTGAATCGTGACGTTCTGGATCAGGACATTGCCGCCCGTCTCGAGTACCGGTTGCCGCGACGCGGCGGTCTCGACCGCATGGTCACCACCCGCGAACGCGAGCGGCGACAGAGAAGCGGCGAGGACAAAGAGTGCCTTGTTGATGGAGATGATCATGGTCGTTGTCCTCAGTCGTTGCAGCTGTAGTGAGTCTCGGCTTCTTCTTCGTGAACGTGGCGTCGCGCGGGCGGCCGCGTCCCCGAGACGTCGCTGTTCTCTTCGCCCCACGGTCCTGCCCAGGCGCTCGTGCCCGAGAAGGCGTCGCCGCTTAGCTCGACTTCAATCTTGATCCCAAGGGCAAAGTCACCCATATCCAGCGAAGCATCGAGCGTCAGTTTCGAGCCCGACACGCTGCCCTTGACCGGCGTCGACATGGTCTCGCCATCCATCGGGCTGACCAGTGAAAGGGTCCCGGTGACGGCGCCTTCGTCGTTCATTTCAAGCGTCAGCGTGGAGTCGTCGGGCGCGTCTTCCGAGTCGACCGAGACCGTCCAGGTTCCACTCGCATCGACGCCTTCGTCGGGCCCCGTTCCGGGCTCTGCGACCTCGAACTCTTCCACGCGGCCATCCACGACCATGAAGGCCAAGGCGGCGTCCTCGTCAAGCGGGTCGACGGTCCAGATACCAAAGGTGGCATCGCGGCCGACGCTGACCTCGCCGAGGTGCTCGGACAATCCAAGGAAGCGCGCGGCGTCGGTGGTGAGCGCGCGCCGCACGGCTTCGCGATCGAGTCCGGCCTCAACGGCCGTGTGCAGGTCGGCCATCATGTCCTTGGGCTTGCGGTCGCCCGTCGCGAACAGCACACGCACGCCGCCCTCGATCAGCAGCTTGGCATTGTCGCGCTTCTTTTCCCACAAGCGGCGCCGCTCGGCTTTGAGCGCGGCCGGCTCTTCGTAGTGCCAGACGTCCTCATCCGCTTCCTCTTCTGCGCCTTCCTCAACAGCCGCCGGCTCGTCGACCGCTGCTGCGTCTTCCGGCTCTTCATCAGCCTGCGGCCCGTCGATCAGCTCCTCGCTCTCTTCGTCCTTCGCGTTCGGGTCGTCGACCTCTTCGCCAAAGTCCATGTCCAACAGCACGGGAATCCCGCGCTTCTTCAACACGGCCGCGTGGCGCCACGCGCCGCTGCCGCCCGCAATCGCCAGCCGTAACCCAAACTCATCCGCAAGGCGAATCCAGCGCTCGACGTCGCCGGCGTTGTTCGCCTGAACCACGTACAGCTCGCGGCCAGCGAGCAACTTGGACCCGGCGGCAAACTCGGCATCCCAAACTGGCCGCGGATCGCTCGCGCCCGCCGCGTAGCGCTTCTCGAGCTGCTCCTGCCGAGCCGCGTCATAGAAGAACTGGCGCAGCTGAGCGAAGTAGCCCATCAGCGTGCTCGGGTAGCCGCCCCCGCGCGCCGAGAACTCGCCGAACTGGAACACCTCGCTGTTCAAGATCAGCTCACGCCGAGGCCCGCAGCGGGAGACGCAGAGAACGCCATGCCCCGACAGCAAGTCGCCCGACGGCGCGGCCAACACAACCCCGAAGCCATCGCTGCGCCACGCGCCGGCGCCGTCTGCGCCGAAGTCGACCACATCGCTGGCGCGGAAGCTGGGCGCAATGCCCTTGCGATTCGCCGCGCGCATGCTCGAGCGAACATCGCTGCTCACCGAGACGGCTTCGTCTTGATCAATCGTCGGCGCCGGCGCGTTCACACCAGCTGTTGTCCACGTGTCGATAAACCCAGGCTGCACCAGCATGCCTTTGCCCTCGAAGCTCTTCGCGCCGGCAGGCAGCTCGCCGCCGGTCTTCGCGATCGCGGCGACTCGTCCGCCCATGATCGTGATGTCGACGTGTTCGGCATCTTCGTCAGGCGTCAGCACAACATCGGTGATGACGGTGGCTGTGGACTTGATGGGGGCGTGAACTTGGCCACTCGAAGGTGCGCTCAAGAGCGCGAGGGAGGCCAAGACGAGGCAGAGTGTTCTCGACATAGATGAAGCAGGGGGAAGAGGGAGCGACAAGTTTGCCGCAGCCGGCCCCATTCGGCCACGCCTGATTTCAGAGGCTGGCCCGCTTGGCGCGAACGAGAACGAGAACCTTACGCGGCGCGCCGTTACGGCACCAGCTCGTCTTCCCGGCTAGCAAGCGCCTTGGCGATGGCTGCCTGCGCAAGTTGATGCCCTCGCGGATTAGGGTGCTGATCGGTCGGATGGACCCAAAGATCGGCCGCCCGCTGGCCGTCAAACGCGCTCAGAAGGTTGACCGCGGGGATGCCCAGCTTGGCGCAGGCCTGTTCGACTTGTTTGTGCTGGGCGGTGAAGGGGTAGTCCGCCACCAGCGAGTCCAGCAAGGGAAAGATGCAGACAATGAGCTTCGCATCGGCCGCCGCAGTCAGCGCTTGCATGTGCTCGAGATCCTCCACGAAGGCCTGCCAGCTCGCGCTTTCTTTCGAGAAGCGCGCGCGCACAAACCGGCGGTACGTCGCTTCGAGTTTGCGCATGCGCTGCCGTGTCTGGATCAGCGCGGCAATGTGCGAGAGACGCGCGAGCCCGGTGTGCGGTTGAATCGTCTCCAAGAGCGCGGCCGCGGCCGCCTCGCCGAGTCGATTCAGCTCGGGATCGGTGCGCAGCGTCGGGTCGTTCAACACCATGCCATAGACAACAAGGTCGGGCTTGAGTGGTAGGACCTTGTCCTCCAGTTGCAGCGCGATGTCACCTGACTCGTAGCCGGGGACGCCAAAGTCCAGGACCTCGAGAGCCTGCAGGCCACCGGCGGACTCGAAAGCCGAGCCAAGTCCCGCGACCCACGTGTCTTCGAAGTTCACGCCATCGCCAAAGGTGAACGAGTCGCCGATGCAGGCAACACGGCGCACAGACGCGTCGCGCTCGAGCGCCGGCATCGGCCCGCGCATCGCCGCCGCATTCGTCTCAACATCGAGGATGAACCAGCCATCCTCGAAGCGCATGTACGGGTGCTTTGTTTGCTCGCCGGCGTCGTAGCGAATCTCGAACGACAGCGACGGCGCTAGCTCAAACTCAAGCCGCGGATCGCTGCGCTGGAGGCCCCGCGCCATCGGCATGCTCGGTAGCTCGACGGCGCGACCATCGGCCACGCGCGCAGTGAAAATCCGACTGCGAAGGGGAACCTTCAGCGGCTTCGTCACACGCAACACGGCCTCGACCGCAAAGAGCGCGATCAAGGCCGAGAGCCCGGCTAGGCTGAGTTTCAGACGTGGGGACGGGGGGAGCATCCGGCGAAGGATAACCCCCAGTCCAGAATCGGGTCAGAAGATATTGAGCACGCCTTGCCCGGCAGAGTCGAACAGAGTCGGCGTCCAGGCCGCGTAGTTGACGTCTTCCGCCAACAGAGAGCGCCACGTCAGGTTGTCGCGATCGCAGATCAGGCCCAGCGCGATGCTGGCGAACAGCCGCACTTTGAAGTTGTTGTCATCGTCCGCCGTCAGCTGGGACAGCGACAGAACCGAGCTGCGGTCCGAGACACGCCCGATCGCGGCCGCCAAAGGCGCGGTTGTGCTGCTGGAGTTCTTGCCACGCAGCTTTTCGCGCAAGAGCGCCGAGCCCAAGTTGCGATCCAAGAGCGCAAGGCCCATGGCCGCATGCTCGAGCGCCGCGGGGTCATAGCGCAGATCGTCCAGCAGGATCTCAAGCTTGGGCATCGCATCGCGGTGACGCAACAACCCAAGGCTGAGCGCTGCGTAGCCGCGCACGTCCTTGTTCCTGGTCGTGTCGAGCGCGGACTCGATGTCGGCGGCTGCGGCCGAGTCCTCGATCAAACCGAGCGCCAAGATAGCGGCCGAGAGCTCGTCCGGCGAGCCGCCGGCGCGCACCGCTTCGCGTAGCCGATTGACCACCGCCTGTCCAACGCACCCGCTGCGATGCGCTGCCGGCCTGTCGGTCGCCTGTCCCATCTGCGAGTGCGGCGCGCGCAGCCGCGCACCAAAGCTGCCGGCCGCCATCGCGATCCACGGGCGATCGGCGCGACGCCCCTTGTCGAAGGCCTCCAGCAAGAACGTCTCAAACTCGGCCTGCGCCTCGGTCGGCGGCAACGTCACGCCGCTGTTCGAGACCACCTCACTCAGCGCCATCATCGCCAGGTGGCGCGCGTGGCTCTCGCGCTGCTTCGTCGCTTGCGCGTACAACGTGGCGCGCAGCGCTTCGTCCGTGGCCTCGCCCCAGCTTGTGCCCACCAGGCCAAGCGCGGTGATCAAGCCGTACATCTCGAGGTCCTTGGGTTTCTCTTCCAAGAGCCCCAGAAGGCGCGCAACACCCGAAGCGCGCAGAGCACTCGGCGCGCCCGCCAGCAGGCGGCCGATCACGACGGGGAAGTGCCCACGCAATGTCGTGTCATCTTCCTCGGCGTACAGACTCCACAGGCGCTCGATCAGGTCACGCCGATAGCGCGGCGAGACGGGCTTGTCGCGCACGCCGCGCGGTTTCGGCGGCGCGGTCAGGATCGTTGCGGTGGATTCGTATTCGATCCTCACAAGGCTCAAGCTGTTCAGCACGGCCACGCGTAGGTCGAGGCGCTCTTTCGTGTCGGCGAGGTGCTCCAACAAGGGCCGCATGATCGTGCGCCGGACGTCGTCGTTGGGAGCGTTCTCGGCGAGCAGCCCAAGGCCGTATGCGGCAAACGCGCGCACGCGGTCGTTCGGCTTGTAACCGATGAGCTTCTTCGCGGGGATGCCGCCCGTCAGGACTGTGACGAGCTCGGGCACCAGCTCGGGCGCGCCGTCGATACCAAGCGCCAAGGCGGCGCCCTCGCGCAGCGTGGGGTTGCGCTCGCGCAGCATCTCGCTCAGCACCTCGATCACGTGCGCGCCGTCGGGCTCACCAATGCGCGCCAGAGCGATGCCCGCGCTGAGGCGTAGCGTGGCTTGTTCGTCGTCCGACGTTGCGTCGAATAGCGCCGGCATCACGGTGCTTGTCAGAGCGCGATCGCTGGGCCGCGTGGGGATGCCTTTTGGAAACCCCGAGAGGAACGCCTCGCCGGTCGTGGGTCCGCGCTCGTCGAAACGGCGGCGCAGGTCCAGCAGGCCCTCGCGGTTGAAGTACCACCAGTAGCTCCAGTTGGAGAGGTCGGCGTTGGAGAGGCTGCCGGGCGAGAGCGCGGCTCCGCCACCGGCGCCACCGGCGAGGGGGATGCCCGCGACGGGCGGACCCGCTTGGCCGGGGTTGGGGCTAGCCGGCGAAGCGGGAGGGCTGGAGCCGGGGGTGTAGCCGCCTCCGCCAGATGCGGGGGACGCGCCGCCAGGGTAGGGCGGCACGTAGCCGCCACCCGTGGGCGGTTGGCCGGGTGCGGGTGGCTCGTCGGGCCCGGGGCCGTAGGGCTTGAACTGGCCATCGCCGGAGCCCACGCCGCCCGCACCGACACCGCCGCCGGAACCTGCGCCGCCGCCGCTTGGCACGCCTCCACCGCCGCCGCCGCTACCGCCGCCGGTTCCCATGCCGCCACCGCCACCGCCGGGTGGCGGAAGGGGAGGCCAAGAGCTGCCCTGTGGCGCAAGGCCAAGCGCATCCAGCGAGCCGAGAGCGAAGATCGAGACGAGGCAGAGTGATCGGAGAAACATGAGTGCGACTAGAAGATGTTAAGGACGCCCTTGCCGGCGCTGTCGAAGAGGGTCGGCGTCCACGCCGAGTAGTTAACGTTCTTGGCGAAGTTGGAGCGCCAGCTAATGTCGTCGCGGTCGGCGATCAAGCCGAGGGCGATGCAGGCGTACTCGCGCGTGGCGACTGTCTGCGAGTCCTCCGTCACGAGCTGCGCAAGGGGCAGCACCGAAGCGCTGTCCGCGACACGCCCGATGACCGCAGCCAGCGGTGCCGCGGTGACGCCGCTGTAGGCTTGTGCCAGTCGGCTACGCAAGAGCGCCGAGCCCCGCGTGCGATCGAGCAGCGCCAAGCCAATGGCCGCGTTCTCCAGCGAGAAAGGATCGTAGCGCAGGTCGTCGATCAGGACCGCGATCTTGGGGTAGGTCGCCGTGCGGTGCAAGAGCCCAAGGCTGAGGGCGACGAAGCCGCGGACCTCTTTGTTGCCGGTGCGATCCAGAAGCTGTTCGAGGTCTTCGGCCGAGTCCTGAGCCTCGCAAAGCCCAAGCGCCAGCGTTGCTGCCGTCAGCTCTTCAGCTGAACCGCCAGCGCGCACAACCGTGCGCAACTGCTCGATCAGCTCGCCACCGACGCGACCTCGCGCACGCGCGCCCTTGCGCCCCTCGACGGGGCGGCGCAGGCGCGCGCCGAAGCTGCCGGCGGCCATAGCAAGCCACGGCCGATCGGCCGCGCGACCGAGGTCGTAGCGCGCCACGAGGAAGTCCTCGAACTCTTCCTGCACGCTGATGGGCGGCAGGCTCGGGCCGCTGTTCGCGACGACCTGGGCCAAGGCCATCAGAGCCAGGTGCCGCGCGTGGCTCTCGCGCTGCGTGGCAGCTTGCGCGTACAGCGCGCTGCGCAGCGCTTGGTCGGCGGGACGGCCCCAGGCCTGCCCCACGATGCCGAGCGCGGACATCAGGCCGTAGAGCTCTTGCGGCCGCGGCTCGTCGTCTAGGTTTGCCAGCAAGCGCGCGATCCCGGCGTCGCGCACGTCGTCGGGCGCGCCCGCAAGCAGCCGCGCGAGCGTCGTGGGCAGGTGCGCACGCACAAGCCGATCGCGCTCGTTGTCATAGGCCTCCCACAAGAGGTCGATCAGCTCGCGGCGGTAGCGCAGCGTCGTGCGCCGCGCTTCCTTGCGCGTGGGCTCGGCGTCCTTCGGCCCGAACTCGATCCGCATCATGCCTAGCGCCGAAGCGAGCGCCACGCGCAGGTCGCTGTCCTCGTTTGTGTCCAGGAAGCGCTCGAGCACCGGCCGCAGAATCACGCGGCGCACGTCATCGTTCGCGGCGCGGTCGGCCGCGGCGCCAAGACCGAAGGCGGCGAAGGCGCGCACACGATCGTTGGGTTTGAAGCCGAACAGCTTCTTGGCGAGCTTGCCACAGGCGAGCATCGTCGACAGCTCGTCGATCACGCTTGGGTCGCCGTTGATGCCCATGGCCAGTGCGGCGGTTTCGCGCAGGCTGGGGTCGCGCTCTTGAATCAGCGCTTGGGTCGTGGCCAAGATGCGCGCGCTCTCGGGGCTCGCGATGCGCGCGAGGGCAATGTCCGCGCTGAGGCGCACGGTGTCCGGCTCTTTGTCCGAGACCATCGCGAACAGCGCGGGCAGCACGGTGTTTTGCAGAGCGCGATCGCTCGGCCGCGTGGAGACGGGCAAGCCGGGGATTCGCCCCGTGGTCGAGCCCAAGCTCTCGAAGCGCCGCCGCAGATCCAGGAGCTCCTCGCGGTTGAAGTACCACCAGTAGCTCCAGCTGGTCAGGTCGGTTTGGACGAATCCAATGGGCGAGTTAGCGGGCTGAGCGGCGATCCCCGGGACCGGCGCGGCGGGGCTTGCTGGCGATGGGCTTCCGTTAGCCGGCACGGGGCTCCCGGTGCCGGGCGAGGCCGGCGCGGGCGAGGCTGGCGCGGGGGAAGAGGCGCCGGGACCGCCCGATCCAGGGCGCCCGGGTGCGGTGACGTCTCCGGGGCCACCGTAATGCCCGCCGGCGGGTGATGGCGGCGGGGGCGGGGGCGAGCACTGAGCCGCGCACGGTGCGATCGTCGCGGTACCCAAGATGGCTCCGACAAGAAGTGCGAGGATCGGTGTTTTCATGGGAGGAACCATTAAATGAAGAGGCGAGAGTCCAAGGAGGCTAGCACCCCGGATCCGCACCGTAACACGGGCTCCGTACCGCCTAGTACCGCAGCGTGTAGCCCAGCTTCAGGGCGACGTCGGTGCCCGTGGGCGTGAAACCGCCGTCACGGGTGTCCCAGCCCTGGTTGACGACAAAGAAGAGCTCGCGGCCAGGACCCAGGATCCACCACACACGGCTGTTGAAGCCGACCTGTTCCGAGACGTTGTCCCACTGCAAGTCTCCGGACCAGGACAGGTCGGGTGTGAAGACGAGGTCCGTGCGCAAGCTCGCCACGTTCACGTCAAACGAGCCGGCGGCTAGGTCGATCTCGGTGCGCTCCAACGACGCGCTCAAACTAAACAGTGGGCCCGGCCGCCAGTTCAGTCGGCCCTGATAGTCAGTCCGCGTGCCATCCCAAAACTGGCCGCCAAAGACCTCGAGCCTTCCCGAGACCTCGCGCCGATCGGCCGCGCGCAGGCTGATGCCGACGCGCGTCTCGTTGTAGCGGCCGGCCTCCACACCGATGCCGTCCAGAACATCGAAGCCCGCGTCCAGCTGCTCGGTTGTGTTCAACAGCTTGAGCGTCGCGCGGTCGCCGGACTCAAAGCGAAACCCAATCACATCAGTGTTGATGTCCAGCGTCTCGAAGTTGCCGGTCGAGTCGGTGTACAACGTCGGCTCGACCTCGAACGACAGTTGGCGCAACCAGTCCGAGTCATCGAAGCGCGGCTGGATCGAGAGCCCCGCCGAATACCGGCGCACTCCGCGCCGCTGCACGTACCCAAGCGCCGGGTCGAAGTCGGCGCCGATCTGGCTCACGCCGGCGAACCAATCGAGCTCGTCGTTCGGGTAATTGACCGCCACGCTGAACGCCGTCGGCAGGCCGTCTTCGGTTCCATTCGGGTCGTTCGTCGCTGCCAATGCCGAGGCATTGAACCGCAGGTTCTTCCCGTTGAAGTCGCTGGTGCGCCAGCCCCAGTCGAAGCCGACCGTCGCCGCGCCCGAGTCGGCCCCCGACGGATCGCCACTCGTCACGATGACACCCGCATCCATCTCGTCACTGAAGTTCTGCGAGTAGCGCGCCGCGAACAGGTTCTGACTGTCCAGCGCTTCGTTCGCGCCGCCGGGATCCAAGACCGTGCTGTCGGTCACCGCGTCCAACAGCCCAAACGTCGCATTGCTCGTCTGCCCGGTGTACTTGACCGCGCCGATCAGCGGCACGACGTCCCCGCTGACCAGCCCGATGCGCCGACTGAAAAACGGCACAACACCACGCGGCGCATCGAAGTAGAAGTTGCCCGAGTCCTCCAAGAAGAAGTCGCGCTTCTCGGGAAAGAACAAGCCGAAGCGCGTCAGGTTGACTTGCGTCTGGTCGACCTCAGTCTGCGCGAAGTCGGTGTTGTAGCTGACCGAGAGCTTCGTATCCGGCGTCGGCCGCCAAAAGGCATCCAGCCCAACTTCGACGGTCGTGTCGCTAACTCCGGCTCCATCCGGAAACGCTTGCCAATCCCCGACGATGAACGGCGTGATGTCGAGCCCGAGCCCTTGCTTCAGCCCGCTCATTCCCGCGATCTCACCGGCATCGGCCACCGAGAAAAAGCGCACGTCGCGCGAGGGCGTGCGCCACCGATCCTCTTCGTCCAGCCGCCGCACGAAGCGCCGAAAGTTGAAGCCCCACACGGCCTGATCTTCGCGAAAGTTCAACGTCGCGAACGGGATGCGCATCTCTGCGAACCAGCCGTCTTCCTGGATGGTCGAGCGGCCCTCCCAGATCCCGTCCCAGCGCTTGTTGAACTGCTGCCCGTTCTTGACGATCAGCGCATCGCCGCGTGCGCCGCCCGGCCCAATCTGAAACCAGAACGCGTTGCGCCGATCGTGGAACGGATCGATCAACAACTCGATCGAGTCGTCGGGATCCAAGTTCGCATCGCGCCGCCGCTGCGTCGCGCGCAAGCTCGCCACGTCGTCGTCAAAGCAAGCGATGCCGACGTACAGCGCGTCGGAATCGAAGGCCAGCCGCACCTCGGTGCGCTGGCTCGGGGTCTCGCCCTCGATGGGGATCACCTGCGTCAGGTCGCCAAGCAGCGCGGCCGTTTGCCACATGGGCTCGTCCATCACGCCGTCGATGGTGGGCGCGGCGGCCGCCTCGATTCGCATGGGGCTTGCCGCTCCTTGAGCGTCCTGCGATAGGCCACACGGAGCGGCGGCAAACATGGCCAGAGCGGTGCCGAGCGCAAGGCCTAGAAGGCGCGTGCGGCATGGTGATGGGGGAGGGGTCATAGCAGCCGCCCGAGATTGTGCGGAATCCGCCGGCCCGGCGTCGCCCTCCTTACATGCTCATGTCACGATTTTCAGCGCAAGCCCGCAGCCTGAACACCCACTAAGACTGAGCCTCGCCAGCCACGAACGTGCCAAGCGAGCCCAGACCCCTCCAAAGACTCACGCCCGTCCACCCACCATGCTGAACAAACTGAAAGGCCTCGCCCAAGGCGTCGCCACCCGCGCCGCGAACACCGACTTTGCCCGCAAGCGTCTCATGGCCGCTGCCAACGAGTCCGAGCTCGCGCGCTACGGCCAGCTCGAGGACCTGCAGATCGACCTCGCGGCCCGCGAGCTCTCCGTTTCCCTGCGCCTGCACGGCGAGCCGCAGCCGATCGCGCTCACCGTGCGTCGCTACGAGATCCTGGGCGATGGCGATCACATGGTCGCGCGCTTTCAAGAGCTACAGACCGACCGCGAGTGGCTGCAAAACCTCAGCTATGACCACGTCGTGGGCAAGGACTTCCCGATCCCCCCCGAGCACGCCTCCACCGCTGCCAAGCTGCGCGCGCTGTTGATTTAGCCCGGACCGTGGTCACGGATTGGGTCTCGATGCTCTCTTGCGGATTCGCCTCGAAGTCCCACAGAATTCGTCCTAAGGAGAGGGTAGGAGGCCTCCCATGCAGATTGCGGTAGCGAGTCAGAACAGACAAGACATCTTCCCCCACGCCGGCCGAGCGCGGTGCTTTTGGATCTTCCACGTCGAGGGTGGCGCCATCACCAGCAAGCACTTGCTCGAGCTCGCCAAGGAAGAGTGCTTCCACGACGCTCCGCACGGCGAGCCGCACCCGCTCGATGGCGTCGAGGTCCTGATCGCCGGCGGCATGGGCGCGGGCCTTCTGCGCCGCCTCGAGCGCCGCGGCATCCGCGGCATCGTGACCCCCGAGACCGACCCCGAAACAGCCGCCGCCCTGTTCCTGCGCGGCGACCTGCCCACCGAACCCGCGCACGCACACGGCCATCACTAGGCGGCAACGGCTAGCGATCGTCGTTGACGCGGAATTCAATTTCGGCGACTTCGCCTGGTGAGAGTTCAACCTCCACTGTGCTCATGCGCCACTCTCCAAGGTGTTCCAGTCCGGGTTTCGCCTGGAGCCGAATCACACCGGGAAGCAGTGGCCCAAGTTCGACCACCCCAAGCTGATTCGTGCGGCCGGAGCCAATCGTGTCGGGTGACGGCACAAGGCTCGCCGCGACGAAAGCCCGCGTTAGCGGCTTGCCGTCTGCTCCCACCAGCGAGCAGACAATCCGCCCCGCCCTCTCCATGTGGAGCACGATGTTCGTCCGCTGTGCGCCGGGTGGCAGGTCGACTGTGAGTGGCTCCAGCTGCAAGAACATCGGGCCCGTCGCCGTCAAGGCGTAGCGCCCTGGCTGCAAGCCTGCAAACCCGAAGCTTCCGTCCTCAACCACGATGCTCAAGCCATGTCTCATGGCCGTGCCATCATCGTCCACACGCCTGATGGTCACGGACACGACCGTCGCGCCCTCGACCTCTGCAATTCCCACGATGCGCCCCGCGACCGAAGCTGCCCGCGGCAGCACCAGCTCGACCACCTGTTCGCGCCCGTCAGGTGGCACTTCGACTGCGTTCGAGCGCACACCATTCGGGCTCCGAGCCCAAAGCGTCCAGACCCCCGGCGCAAGTCCCTCCCAGTCATAGGTGCCCTCTGCCGGGCGGACAGCTTGCGTTGTTGCGGCAGAGTCAGCCAAGGCGAAATGCAGCGCCCGTTCTCTTTCCAAGTTGAAGCCCACAGCCTCAAACTCGTTCACCGCTCGCCCGCGCTCGTCGACCACGTGCAGTCGAACCGCCTCCACTGGCAGCATGATCAACTGCAGCTCCTTTTCGGCATCGGGCATCACACTCTGGCGATCGACGCGCATCACGTCCCAAGTGCTCTTACTCTCGAGCGGCGCCGTCCTGCCGTCTTCCGAGACGCGTGCCACGCCGGACACGTCGTACTGGTGCGCCCGCAGCCGCGGTAGGACAAACCGCCCCTCAATATCCGTCATCGTGCTGGCCAGATCGGATTTGGCGAGGCTTAGCGATAGGTGGATCGCTACCTGTAGTCCGGCGACCGGCGTTCCATTTGCCAGCTGCACGCGGCCTCGAATTGGGTCACAAGGGGAGAGCACCACACGCAGGTCAGTGCCCCACTCCGTTTCGAGCAGTTGTGTCTCGCGATACTCACGACGTGAAACCTGGATCGCCGTCGGTTGCCGAGCAAGCCCTTCGAACAGGAAGCTCCCCCGCAGATCGGCCTGAGTCATCGCCGTGCGGTCAGCTCCAGAGCCACTCAAAACGATGCGAACTTCTGCTTTGGCAAGTGGGGCCCCTTCGTTATCGACAACGACACCTCCGACCGCGAAACCCATGGCCAAGTCCACATCGATCGTCACATGCTTGCCAGCCACGGGTTTCAACCGCCACTCAAATGGCACAGCGAAAGGCGCCAGCTTGGGTCGTACGCCAGGCCACGGGGGCAGCGAGCTGATCTCGTACACGTACTTCGTGTTCAGCGCGTTGAAGTCCGCTGCCAGTCGTGAGTCGAGCCTTCCGGAGCGCTTTGCTGATGGCGAATTGTCGAAGATGTGACTCCGCAGACCCTGCGGCTGAAGATCAAACATGCGGCCCGGCAGCTGCTTCGCAGCCGCGGTAGAGCTTGCGTCCGATGGCACAAGGCGAATAGTCGCCCAACACCCAAGCTGCGGTTTGAATTCTTGAAACTCAGACGTCTTCTTCGCGGTGAGAGGCACGGGCCCCTCGATGAATAGATAGTGCGCCCTCAGCACGAGACCAAGGACTGTTCCGTTCGTTGGTACGGGAAGCTCAAATGCTTCCCGGTCGTTCACGTATACGCGAGCCGCCTCCCTATAGGGGCCGACGTTCGAGCGGTCTATCGAGTATGGGCCCCGATCACCCGGAATCGGACTCGCCAAGAGCACCACCTCGCACTCCTCGTCCTCCGGCGTTCCTGGAGGAAACACTACGCGCCCGCGAATGCGCTTCACCGGATCGAACTCGTACTCCGCTGGCACTTGCCCACTCGACAAGGGCTCGGGAGCAGGAGCCTCCTCAAATGCCAAGTTCTCACTCGCCTCAGCGCGCGGCGCCGGCACATCTGGGGTCACCACATCGTACGTCGCTCTTTCATGCGAGCAACCGACCACAACGAGCAGACCCAAAGCAGCGATCCAGTGCATCATGCGCACTCTAGTCAACGGCTCGGAGCCTGCTACATCACGTTCCGACCTGCGCCCACGTTACAGCGGCCACTTGCCTTCGTAGAGCGTGCGCACCTCGCCGGCTACGACCATCGCGATGCGCGCCGCCTTCAGCTTCGAGCCCGGCTTCTCGCGCTTGCGCTTCAGCTGCACCAACAAGATCGGTTGGTGGACGACTTCGTTTTGAGCCACCAGCAGCCCGGGCTCGGGCCAGTCGTCCTTGGCGCCGACAAGCTGGCCGGCCACAAGCCCTTCGAGGAACCACACGTCGTTGTTCTCTATGTTCTCGGTCAACGCGGGGAACAGCGGGTCGACGAGCGCTTCGCGCAGTGAGCGCTTGCAGCGCGCAAGGAACTCGTCATGAGTCATATCGAAGGGGTTGTCGAGAAAGGCATCCTCGAGCATTCCGACCGACAGCATCACGATCAGGGTTGAGGCGTGCATGAACCAGGGATCGTCAACGTCCATCAGCTCGTCCATCGTGATGTCCTTCAGGCGCGTGGCGGCCTTGCGTGGCATGTCTCGACCGAACAGGGCGACGTCCGATTGCATCAAGAGCAGCGCGTCGAGGTCGGCGCCTGCGATCGGGAGCTCGCGGATGCGGTCTGGTCCGACGATGCGCACCGTGTTCGCCTCAAAGTCGATCCGCCGCCCCGTGTCCTGATAGAGCGCGCCCGCGACGAGCTCCGGCGCGGCGTCCACTTCGAGGCGTCCGCGCAGCCCGTCGACAAGATCCTCCCACTGCCCGGCTTGGTGCTTCGAGAACTCGGTGTATCGCTTGGGCAACTTCTTGCGCTCGGCGGCGAAGCCCAAGCTGCGTCCGAGGAGTGCCGTGAGCGAGGCCTCGAGCCCTTCGAGCTCTTCGCACGGTGCAAGGTAGGGATAGATGCGCTCGGGAATGTCGCGCGTGTCGAGCAGCAGTCCGTCGGCCTCGACGAGGTCGCCGAGTGGCGCTTTGGTGTCGGGGTCGACGTCGAACAAGAACTTGTCGGGGTCCTTGTCAGCGGTGTGCTGTGGGCTCGCGAGTGAGGTGCTGGTCGTGAAGAGCGTTGACGTCGCGATGAGGGCGAGCGGCAGGGCAAGGCGGGCTAGAAGCATGGTGGTGCTGACAGGGGAGTGGGTGGCGGGTGCGCGAGGACATACCCGCGAGCCGCTTCGGGGTCACAGACCCCACTGACAGACTATTTCTTCCGCACGCCGCCTGTCTAGCCGGTTCGCCAGGCGTCGCCGGCTCAAGAGGACCATGAGCCCTCCGGTTTCGGGTGGGCAAGTGAGTCGGCTCGGCACTCAAGCGTGCGCTGTGGCGCCGCGCCCGAACGGGAGCTCGCCCAGCCTCCCTACAAGCCCCGCGGCGCCTCGTACACGCGCACGTAGTCGAACAGGATCTCGTCGGGCAGCGCCTCTGGATTCACAACGCCGCCCCAGCCGGTCAGCTCCACGCTCAGAATCATGTATTCGGGGATCTGCGAGACGGCCGTGTCCGTTCGCCAGGTCTCGGCGCCATCGACATAGAAGACGTACTCGGCCGGCGTCCAGAGCAGCCCGAACGTGTGGTAGCCGGTCTCGACGCCCGCGATCTCGACCTTCGTGCCGGCTTGCCGATGGCTCTCGCCATACCCGTTCCAATGCAGGTTCTGGTACACCCACGAGCGGCCGTTCTTGATGTGGTATTCGAAGATGTCGATCTCGGTGCCAAACCGCGCCGGGTCGTCGAGGCCCTTCCCGAGGCTCGGCGACTGCAGCCAGAAAGCGGTGTGCGCCCCGAGCTCATGGTTGACTCTGGCGCGGCACTCGAAGTAGCCGTAGCGCTGCAGGAAGGTCTCCTGCGTCGAGATCTGGGCGATGTGGTACTGATCGCCTTCTTGAGTCAGGCGCATCTCAAGCTGCCCCTTGCCATTCAGCCGACTGGCCTCCTCGACGACCACCCCCAACTTGCGCGGGCCGAGCGAGCGCGGCCGCCACTTGCTCGCGTCCAGAACCCGGCCATCGAACTCGTCGCGAAAGGTCAGCGAGTAGTCCGAGGCGATCGCGGGCAGCTGCGACGGAAGACGCGGACTCGCTTGGCAAGCGGCCACGAGCGCCAGGGTAAGGACAAGGATCGGGAGGGTAAGGCGCATGGGTGCCTGCATCGTACTCCGCACCGACTCGTCAGTCGAAGCGCAGCTCGAGCTTGGCCACCTTGCCCGGCGAGACGTGCGCAATCACTGTGCTCGTCAGCTCCTTCTCGCCGGCCCAACTTCCGAACCGGGCTCGCACCCAGACCGCGCCGGGCAAAAGCGGCCCCAGCTCGACCTCCCCGAGCTGATTCGTGACACCGGAAGCAAGCGCCTTGGACGAGGCATCCGAGTGGACCGAGACGTACCGATCCGCCAACGGCTTACCACCGGAACCCGTCACCGTGCAGGCGACCCGCCCGGCTTGCTCGACGCGCAGCACGACCCCCGTGCGCTCGGCGCCTGGCAAGAGCTCGACAGCGAGCGGCTTGCGCTGCAAGTACTTCACGCCCGCCGCGGAGATGACGTAGCGGCCCGGCTGCAAGCCTGCAAGCGTGAAGCTCCCATCAGCCGCCGTCACGTTCCGGCCGCCCTTCTCATCCAACCGCTTGATCGTCACGCGCAGATTCGACGCGTCTTCGAGGTCGGTTACCCCCAGCACGCGCCCGGCGACCGAGGCGGCCCGCGGCAACACCAAATCGACCACACGCCCGCGCCCGCCCAGCGGCACCTTGATCGCGTTCGAGCGCGCGCCACCCGGTCGCCGCGCCCACAGCGTCCAGATGCCCGGCGGCAGCCCCTCCCAGTCGTACGTGCCCTTTTTAGCGCGCACGTCTTGCGCCATGTCGACAGGCAGAGCCGAGCTCTCCCGCCTGCCTCGATGCATCTCCGAGTTGGACCCTACGGCCTCGAACTCCGTCACCGGCCGCCCGCGCTCGTCCACCACGTGCAGCCGGATCGCCTCCGTCGGCAGCATGATCAGCTGCAGCTCTTGCTCGACATCCGGCATGACTTTCAAGCGGTCGATGCGCATCACGCGCCCCGCACTTTCGCTCTCGACCGGCGCCGCTTCGCCAGCTTCCGAGACCCGCGCCACGCCACGCACGTCGTACCAACCCGTCTCGAGACGCGGCTGAACAAACCGCCCATCCGCATCCGTCGTCGCGTAGCACAGGTCGCGATCACTCGTAGCAAACGACGGGCGAATCGCCACCTGCAGTCCGACCACCGGCGCTCCATTGTTCAGCCGCACTCGCCCACGAATCGGATCGCAGGGCGCAAGCTCGACACGCAGGTCCGTGCCCCACTCCGTCTGCACCCGTCGCACAGCGCGATATCCGCGGCGAGAGGCCCCGAGCGCCATCGGCGCCTGCGCAAGCCCCGTGAACCGAAACCGCCCCTCTGAGTCGGTCTGAACGAATCGCGTCTCCTCGCGCCTCAAGCTCATCAAAGTCACGCCGACGTTCGCCATGTCCACCGGAGCACCCGTGGGATCGACCACCCGGCCGCCGACCGCAAACCCCATGGCAAGGTCCACGTCCACCGTCACGTGCTTGCCGGCCACAAGCTTCAAGTGCCAATCAAACGGCACCGCGAAAGGCGACAAAGACGGAGCCTTGCCATTCCATCCTGGCATCGAGCTGATTCCATACCGGGTCGGGGTGCTCAAGGCCCTGAAGTCTGCGGTTAGCTCCGAGTCGAGCCGCGCGGAGCGCTGCATTGCGGGGGAGTAAAACACACTAGCTGTCTCCATCCTCTCTCTCTCCAGCTCGACTGCGCGCCCCCGCAGCTGTTGCACCGCCGCCTTCAAAAGCGAGTCCGGCGGCACAAGGCGCAGAGTCGCCCAACAGCCAAGCTCGGGCTTGAGCTCTTGAAGCGCCAACCGCTCCCGAGCGTCGAGCCGCACCGGCCACGCAATGTACAGGTAGCGCGCCGACACGCTCACCGAAACGTACCTCGCGTTCGTGGGCAGAGGCAGCTCGAATGCCCCCTCGGCATCCACCGCGACGCGAGCCACTTCGTTCGTGGGGCCGTCTATGAACGCAAAGAAGTCTGGCTCCGCGTCACCGCCTACGCCCTGTGCGCGGGTCGCAAGCAGCACCACCTCGCAGGCCTCATCCGCAGGCGTCCCCGGAGGAAACACCACCCGCCCCGTGATCCGCTCCACCGGATCGATCACGTACTGAGGTTGCACCTGCGCACCCGGTGCCACCTCGCGAGCGGGCGCCTCCCCAAGCGCCATGACTGCATCCACCTCGCTCGCGCGAGCCTGCGGCGCCCCCACATCCAAGGCCACAGCCTGTTCCTCTGGCTGCCCAGGCGAGCATGCCACCGCGAGTAGCATGAAAAGGAGGGCTAGGAGGCGAATCACAGAAGCACTAGTCCGACCATGAAGGTGCGCTACCAGACTTTCGAGTTCGGCTCCGGCTCCGGAGTCACGTGCAGCACACGCATCTCCAACTCCAGCTCGTGGTTGTAGTGGGGGGCCACGTCGGGGACCTCGAGCTGCCAGGCGGGGTTGTCGGACGAGCTCTTCAGCGGCTTGGCCGAGCCAAGCGGGTCCACGCGCGCCTTGCCATGGATGGTGTACGTGGTCGACTCTGTGCCGGACACATCAAAGTGGCCGCGGGCGTCCGTCAAGACGCTCGGCGACGAGAAGAAAGAGGCCGGATCCGAACCCGTAAACCTCAGTCGAAGGCCGACCACGGGCGTGCCATCCGGAAGCCGCACGGTCCCCGCGATGCGCGGCCCATCGAGCAGAACGACGCGCATGTCGGTCCCAAACGACGACTTGCTGACAAAGGTGGTCTTGTAGCCGCCCTTCTGCACGCGGAGGTGCACCGGCTCGCCGGGGATCCCGCGTAGATCGAACAGGCCGCTCGCGTTTGCGGCCCGCGTGATGTCCCACTCAAAGCCGTTCGCGCGGGTCTTCACTTCGATCATCGCGTTCGGAATCGGCTCTTCGTGTTCGTCGAGCACAACACCCTCGATTCGCACGGACCCCGTCAGCTGCATGGAGACCTCGATGTGTTCGCCGCGCTTGGCTTTCGCGGTCCAGCCAAGCGGCAAGGCGAAGGGGCTCAGGTCGGAGTCGCCCTTGCTCAAGATCCAGCTTGTCGGGATGTGAAGGGGGAGTTTCGGAGTCACGGCATAGAGCTCGACGGTGCCTTCGCTTCCCACGGTGGCGTCGTGTTGCCGCGGACTCGCACTGAGGTTGTTCGACGGTCCCAACGCGCCTTCGAGGATGCGCAGCTCGACGCCTTCGAGAGCGGCGGCAGCGAAACCCGGGCCAAGGGGCGGAGCCGAATAAACCGGCGGCGCCAAGAGCTTCAGCGTCACCCAGCCGCCTAACTTGGGCTTCAGTTCAATGGGTCGCAGGCGCTCCTCTTGGGTCAGGGTGACACCGCCATGCTCGAAGTACACGTAGCGCGCATCGACATCGACTTGCACGTCCTCGGCCCCTTCCGGAAGTGGCAAGTCGAACTCCTCGCCATCGCTCACTTGGAAGCGTACGACTTCATTCATCTGCAAGAGGAACGCGCGGCTGATCTGGCCATTGTCCGATGGCTTGGCGAACGAGGCGCGCAGCACGACGTCGCACTTCTCATCATCCGGCGTGCCCTCGGGGAAGTGAATCGTCAGGTGCATCCTGCGCGTGACGTCCATGGTGAACCCGCGGTCCGGCGCTGGCTCAGGAACAACCACGCGCGCGCTCGATCCCATCAAATGCATCGAGTCTTCGAGCGCGGTCTTCTTGCTCGACGCCGCCGCATCCTCCGCACTCGCGGGTCGAGCGCGCGTGCCCTGTACGTCGAGCGCCACCGCACGCTCGGGCGCACCTTGCTGCGCAGGCGCAAGGACCCTAAGCGCGACGAAGCAGCCAAGGACAACAACAAGAAGAGCAGCGAGAAGACGAACGCGCATGAGCCCCTAGTTGACTCGATGCGCACGCCGGCGCGGGTACGGAGCCACCTCTAAACGGATAGCTGTCAAGGACTAGTTCACCTAGCTCCTTCTGAAATGTAGATCGCGCTCGGTTGACGGCTCGAAGCCATTCACCTCTTCGGGCTCAATGTCCCATGTTGC